>OCTV010000030.1_pt1 | contig 47912 bp, 42 predicted proteins | sample 1539101 | NCBI WGS metagenome assembly OCTV01 (sample SAMEA3991422, study PRJEB22521) | metagenome | biome: anthropogenic terrestrial biome; feature: sewage plant; material: sludge | place: Sweden | collected 2012-09-26 | reverse complement strand
TTACGAAGAAATTTTGTCTTCGGGTGGAGGATGGAGGTACAAAACGAAAAAAAATTCAGAAAAGTATAGATTGCGACTTAAACATGGACCACAATTTATCATCGGAAAGTAGCAGAGAAAAATATATGTCAAAAAATATTCGAATTTTCGGTGTGGAAGCAGTGTGGAGGCAAATAATTTTGCCTCCACACCTTTCAAATATTTCGATATCAAAAAGATACAAAGAGATTTTGCACCTCAGTGGAGTGTGGAGGCTGTCTTACAACTTTTTTATGGGAACACAATGATAAAAAGAGGAATATTATACTTATTTTAAGTATTCTTCAACAAAGATTCGTATTACTAATAGTACAAGATTCATAAAAATATTGTATCTTTGCAGCAAACAAATTCAAAAAAACAATTTAGAATATGAAAACTAATTATGAAATTCGTTACGCAGCCCACCCAGAGGATGCGAAGAGTTATGACACTAAAAGAATCCGTCGCGATTTCTTAATCGAAAAAGTATTTGCAGCTGATGAAGTAAACATGGTTTACTCTATGTACGACCGTATGATTGTAGGCGGTGCCATGCCAGTCAAGGAAGCCCTGAAACTGGAAGCCATCGATCCTATCAAGTCTCAATACTTCACCTCTCATCGAGAGATTGGTATCTATAATGTAGGTGCCGGTGCCGGTGTGGTTAAAGTAGGTAATGAAACATTCGAACTCAATTTTAAGGAAGCACTCTATGTAGGTCGTGGTGACCGTGAGGTAGTATTCTCAAGCAAAGATGGCTCAAAACCCGCTAAGTTCTACTTCAACAGTGTAACAGCCCATAAGGAATATCCTTGCAAGAAAGTGACCAAGGCAGATGCCGTAGTAGCACACATGGGAGCCCTGGAAACAAGCAACGAACGTAATATCAATAAGATGATTGTAACACAGGTGCTGCCTACATGTCAGATACAGATGGGTATGACCGAACTGGCAACAGGCAGTGTGTGGAACACAATGCCTGCCCATGTACACTCTCGTCGTATGGAGGCATACTTCTATTTCGAGGTACCGGAAGAACAGGCCGTCTGCCACTTTATGGGACAGATAGACGAAACCCGCCATATATGGATGAAGGGAGACCAGGCTGTGCTTTCACCTGAATGGAGTATTCATTCGGCAGCAGCCACACACAATTATACCTTTATCTGGGGTATGGGAGGCGAAAATCTCGACTATGGAGATCAGGACTTCTCTGAAATCACAGACTTGAAATAAACTATAACTAACATAAATAACAAAAAGAAATGAACGAATTTGCTAAAAACTTTTCTTTGGAAGGTAAGATAGCCCTCGTAACAGGTGCTTCTTACGGAATAGGAATGGCAATAGCTACCGGTTTTGCTAAGTCGGGAGCAACCATCGTGTTTAACGATATCAAACAGGAACTGGTAGACAAAGGTCTTGCTGAATACAAAGCCCGCGGAATCAAGGCTCATGGTTATGTTTGTGATGTAACCAACGAGGACATGGTGAATGAATTTATCGCAAAAGTACAGAAGGAAGTCGGCAACATTGATATTTTGGTAAATAATGCCGGTATCATCAAGCGTATTCCGATGTGTGAGATGACAGCTGCACAGTTCCGCCAGGTTATCGATGTAGACTTGAATGCTCCGATGATTGTAAGCAAGGCCGTAATACCTAATATGATCAAGGCAGGTCATGGAAAGATTATCAATATCTGTTCTATGATGTCGGAACTTGGTCGCGAAACAGTTTCTGCTTATGCTGCCGCTAAGGGAGGACTCAAGATGCTGACACGTAACATCTGTTCTGAATATGGAGAATATAATATTCAATGTAACGGTATCGGTCCGGGTTACATCGCTACTCCGCAGACAGCACCCCTCCGTGAACGTCAGGCTGACGGAAGTCGCCATCCGTTCGACAGTTTTATCGTAGCAAAAACACCTGCTGCCCGTTGGGGTAATCCAGAAGACCTGCAGGGACCTGCCGTATTCTTGGCATCAGATGCATCCAACTTCGTAAACGGTCATATCCTATACGTAGATGGTGGTATTCTGGCATATATCGGCAAGCAACCTTGATACAATAAAATAAGGTAAATGAAAAAGGCATCCGTAAGGATGCCTTTATTTTTTTTCAGAACGAATAAATGTTCTTTTTTGTTTACAGAAATTAGTTCAGAGAACCAGTTAATTCTGCACCAGCCTTGAATTTAGCCACTTTCTTAGCAGCGATCTTGATCTTCTGCTTTGTTGCAGGATTGATACCCTCGCGAGCAGGACGTTCGTTAACACTGAATGTACCGAAACCAACCAAAGCGATTTTATCACCTTTTACAAGAGCATCTTTGATAGCTCCTACTGTGGCATCTAAAGCCTTTTTTGAATCACTCTTTGACAAACCTGATGCAGCTGCGATCTGGTCTATTAATTCTGTCTTATTCATAAAATTGATTTATTAATTAGTTAATATATTATTTATAGCCTTATTTGTTCGCAAATATAGGGTAATCATTTCATTTTTCAAACAAAAAATAAAAAAAAGTTGAGAAATTAATGAAAAAAAGTTGCTATAGTGCCCGTTTTATGCATATAAACGGATATTTTTAGTAATTTTGCGGCTGTTTATATATAAAATAGAAAGGAAAGCTATGTTACGGATACCAGCTATAACAAAAAACCTGCTGATAATAAACGTTATCGCATTTATCGCCACATTCGTTCTACAACGTTTGGGTATAGACTTGAATAATATGTTAGGACTGCATTTCTTCCTGGCATCTGATTTTCATCTGTATCAGTTGATAACCTACATGTTTATGCACGGAGGCTTTACACATATTTTGTTTAATATGTTCGCCCTTTGGATGTTCGGATGCGTGATAGAAAACGTGTGGGGACCGAAGAAATTCCTTTTTTATTACATATCATGCGGCGTCGGTGCAGGTCTGATGCAAGAAATCGTACAATTTGTACAGTTCTATTTTATCGCTTCGGGTACTACGCATATTACCGGACTTTCGGAATTGTTGCAGATAGGCGCCGCTAATGCTGATGCACTGAATATGTGGACCACAATCGGTGCGTCGGGAGCCGTGTATGCCATCCTTCTCGCTTTCGGAATGATATTCCCGGAGGAGCGACTGTTTATATTCCCGTTGCCTATTCCTATCAAAGCCAAATGGTTCGTTATCATTTATGCGGTTATCGAACTGTTTTCGGCATTGGCGACATCAGGTGATAATGTTGCCCATTTCGCCCACTTGGGAGGAATGCTGTTCGGCTTCTTCATGATACGTTATTGGCAGAAGCACCCCAGTGTGGGCTATGGCAATTACGGGAAATCGAACGGACGGCAATTTTTCGATAAACTGAAAACCAATTGGGAGAGTCGTTCAAAAAAGAAGTCCACCGACTATAAAGCCCCTAATGATAAAGAGGCCGACTGGGAATATAATGCCAGAAAACAAAAGGAACAAGCGGAGATAGACCGCATATTGGACAAAGTTCGCCGCAGTGGATACGACAGTCTGACAAACGAAGAGAAACAGACTCTTTTCAATAGCAGCAAAGACAATTAATAATGATTAGAAAATTAAAGAAGATGTCATTGCAAATGATAGCCGGCGCTAATGTAGCCACTGTCTTTGTCATGTTTATTCTTGGAAATTGTGATTGTATCAATCCGTCCAGCCATCCTTATCTGGCCTGTGGCGGATTGTTTTATCCTCTGTTCCTTTTCTTTAATTTGCTTTTCCTGATATTTTGGACTATCTTTCATAAAAGAGGACTGTGGATTCCTATCTTGGGATATATCATCAGTTTCGCCTCTCTGCGCGTGTATTTTCCAATCAATATTACATCAGCACCGCCCAAGGGAGCTATCAAGTTGCTGTCGTATAATGTGATGGCTTTCGGTGGGGAATATGACGGTAAGTTCCCTATTCTGGAATATATACGTAGCAGTGATGCCGACATCGTTTGTCTGCAGGAAGATATAGGAGACGGTTCGATAAGAGACAAGGTGAACGAACGTCTGTCGATGTATAAGTATCGCGATACGACCCGACTGGGCAAAGCCAACTGTATAGGGATATATAGCAGATATCCGATATTGTCGAAAGAAAGGATAGAGCACGAATCCAAAACGAATGGTGCCGTGGCTTATCATCTCAAGATAGATAAAGACACCATCTTGCTGATTAACAACCATCTGGAAAATTGTCATTTGTCACAAGACGACCGGGAGACCTACCGCCAGTTGCTCAAGGGAGAAATGGACAATGATACGGCGAGCGCCCAATCTAAAAAGTTGATGGCACGTCTGGCGCATTCGGGAGTGATTCGCAGCAGACAAGTACGTAAGATAGTCAGTTTTATAAAAAAGCATCAAGGCGAAAGCATCATTCTGTGTGGCGATTTTAATGACAATCCCATATCCTATTCCAGGAGGATGATTGCCAAGGAGTTGACAGACTGTTATGTGAAGACCGGCAACGGCATCGGTTTGTCATATAATCGAAAAGGTTTTTTTGTAAGGATAGACAACATCATGTGTTCTTCCGACTGGACCCCATACAGATGCAAAATAGACAATAAAATCAGTGAATCCGACCACTATCCTATATATTGTTGGTTGAAAAAGCGTTCTAAACCTTAAAAATTAAGTGAAAAACGACGATAAATTTTCCCTAGTGTAAAAAAATGACTATATTTGCAAGTCTTTATGGCAATGAAATAATAATAATATAAATATCTAATAAAAAAATGCAAAACAAAGGATTAGTAAAGTTTATCGCACTACTGCTTATTTTAGTGTGTATCTTCTATCTCTCCTTCTCATTTGTGACACGCCATTACCAAAGTAAGGCTGCGGCAATGGATCTGGTAAATAAAGGCTCAGGCCAGGAATATCTGGATTCATTGAAGAATGAGAAAGTTTACATGGGAGTTTATTCGCTGAAACAGTGCAGTGAAATGGAAATCGGTCTCGGACTTGATTTGAAGGGCGGTATGAACGTTATTCTTGAGGTCTCAGTACCGGATGTTATTGAGGTGTTGGCAGACCATAAGACTGACGGTGCCTTCGTTAAATCAATGAACGAGGCAAAGGCTGAGGAAGAACAAAGCCAAAGTGATTTTATTTCCCTGTTCGTAAAAGCTTATAAGAAAAATGCTCCCGGACATCGTCTGGCTGAGATTTTTGCTACTCAGCAGATGAAGGGTAAGGTTAGTACATCAAGTTCAGACGGTGAAGTAGAAAAAGCGTTGCGCGCAGAAGTTACTTCTGCTGTAGACAACTCTTACAATGTCGTACGTAATCGTATTGATAAGTTTGGTGTCGTACAACCTAATATCCAGAAGTTGGAAGGTCAGATGGGCCGCATCATGGTGGAAATGCCTGGTGTCAAAGAACCTGAACGTGTACGTAAATTACTTCAGGGTAGTGCCAATCTGGAATTCTGGGAAACTTACAATAACCAAGAAGTAGCACCATTCCTTCAGCAGTTGGATTCTAAGATGGCCGGTGGCTCTTCTGACACGACAGCTACTAAAAAAGATACAGCGGATGTCAAGAGTGAATCTCCTGCAAAGGATAATAATCTGGCCGCAGCTCTCAATGCTAAGGCTAGTGCAAAATCAAAAGCAAAAGAGAATCAACAAGTTGCAAAAGCTAAAAAGGAACATCCTTTATTGTCTATATTCCAACCATCACAGGGAGAAAGTCTTAGCGTCGTAGGTTATGCGTCATATCGCGATACGGCAGCCATTGATAAGATCATTTATTCTCAGATGGCAAAGCAGGTTCTACCTTCAGATCTGAAGTTGCTCTGGAGTGCAAAACCGGCAGAATTTGATAAGAAGGGTGAAATTTATGAACTGCATGCTCTGAAAGTTACTGAGTCATCTGGTCGTGCACCACTTGAAGGTGACGTTATTACAGATGCTAAAGACGAGTTTGATAACTTCGGTCGCCCTTGTGTAAGTATGCAGATGAATTCAGACGGTGCCCGCCGTTGGGCTCAACTGACAAAGGCTAACATTGGCAAGGCTGTCGCTATCGTTCTTGATGGAGCCGTATACAGTGCTCCGCGTGTAAACGGCGAGATCGATGGAGGTAACTCTCAGATTAGTGGTAACTTCTCTATTGAGGATACAAAAGACTTGGCTAACACATTGAAGTCTGGTAAGATGCCTGCACCGACACGTATCGTACAGGAAGAAGTTGTGGGTCCGTCTCTTGGTGCCCAGTCTATTCAACAGGGTGTCGTATCATTTGCTATCGCATTTGTACTGTTGATGATATTCATGGTTGTGCTTTATGACTTTATACCAGGTATGTTGGCTAACATCGCCATGTTGTTCAACCTCTTCTTCACGTTGGGTATTTTGACGTCGTTCCAGGCGGCACTTACGATGCCAGGTATAGCCGGTATCGTCTTGTCGTTAGGTATAGCGGTCGACGCCAACGTGCTTATATATGAACGAACCAAGGAAGAGCTCCGCGCAGGCAAGAATGCCCGTGACGCGATGAAAGCCGGTTATGCAAACGCATTCTCAGCTATCTTCGACTCCAACTTGACATCTATCATCACGGGTGTTATCCTTTATGTGTTCGGTACAGGACCTATCCGTGGTTTCGCAACCACATTGATTATCGGTATCTGTTGTTCATTCTTCACGGCTGTCTTCATGACACGTCTTGTATTCGAACATCAGATGAGACACGATAAGTGGCTGAACCAAAACTTCGTTACAAAGATTTCACGTAACATGCTTCAGAATACGAAGGTCAACTTCATGGGCTATTATCATAAGTCATTTGCTGTTACAGCGATATTCTTGATTGTATTCGTTACATGCTTCTTTGTTCGCGGTTTAAGTAAGAGTATTGATTTCACCGGTGGTCGTAACTACGTTGTCAAGTTTGAGAAAGCTATCGAACCGGAACAGGTTCGTGATGTGCTGACTCCATATTTCCCTAACAGTACAGTAAGTGCATTGGCTATTGGTACAGACCATAAGACAATACGTATTTCTACAAACTATAAGATAGAATCCAATAGATCAACAGTTGATGACGAAGTAGAATCGATACTGTTTAAAGGTTTGACTAAGGCCCAGATGATTACTCAGAAGAATGTTGATGCATTCAAAAATCCGGATATTCGTCAAGGTGGTTCTATCATCAGTAGTACAAAGGTGGGACCTTCGGTAGCGAAAGATATAACCTATGGTGCTATTGTCAGTGTCATATTATCATTGATAGCTATCTTCCTGTATATATTGTTACGATTCCGTAATGTAGCTTACTCAGTAGGTTCTACGGTTGCGTTAGCTATAGATACCGTGATTGTCATTGGATTCTATTCTCTGTTGTGGGGAATTGTACCATTCTCGCTTGAGATTGACCAGACCTTCATCGGAGCTATCCTTACTATCATCGGTTATTCTATCAACGATAAGGTGGTCGTATTTGACCGTATTCGTGAGAACTTCCAGTTGCGTGGTAAGAAAGGTGATATACAGAAACTATTCAATGATGCATTGAACGCTACATTGGGTCGTACTATTAATACCTCAATGACCGTATTGATCGTGTTGCTTTGTATCTTCTTCTTTGGTGGAGAAAGTATACGTAGCTTCTCTTTCGCAATGATTATTGGTGTTGTCTTTGGTACCTTGTCTTCTATCTTTATCGCAGCTCCTATCGCTTACATTACGATGGGACATGAAATAAAGAAAGCAAAAGCACAGGAACTGGAAACAGCTGAGGTTGAAGCATAATGTAATAGATTAATTTCTATCAAGCATACAAACGATGGAATGTAACATCTCCTTAAAAGAGAGTGTTACATTCCATTTTGTATTGTGAAAAAGTCGTTCATATTTTAATAAGCGGTTAAGAGTAGTTTAAAATGAGCAAGATAGATATAACATCTAAAGAGTGGTGCGACATCATCTTTGATGGTAAGAATAAAGATTATGGAGCATATAGGATACGAGTTGAATCCAAGTGCCGATATATGTTCGTGCTTGTATTACTTGTCGTCTTATCCTCTGTTCCTTTCCTATATATGTTTTTATATGATGCCTTTTCGTGTACGAAGGTAAAAAAGATTGATATTGTTCAATTGTCCGATATGAAACCGGCAGAGAATAAATACCGTTTAGTTGTCCGGTCGGTTAATATAGCATCACAAAAGAGAAAGGTGGCAAGTAAACAGCAACCAAAATCAGATGTCTTGCTTATCAAACCTGATAAGGAGGTAAAGAATGATAATCTATCATCATCTGATGAAAAAGGAACGAATGCAAATATAAGTTTAACCGACATACCTGCCGACACATCGGGATTCAGCAATAAGACGGTAGCCCGTAACGCCGTGAATGCCAATAAGGATAAAGTAATATTCAGAGTGGTAGAACAATTACCGGAGTTTCCTGGAGGAGCCACCGCTTATATGAAATGGCTGACGAAAAATCTTCGTTATCCGATTACGGCGCAGCAACAAAAAGTAAACGGGAAAGTCGTTGTACAATTTGTAGTAAACAAAAATGGTTCAGTATCGGACATAAAAATATTGGAACCTCTTGATCCTGATTGTGACAAGGAGGTAGTCCGTGTTCTAAGTATGATGCCGAAATGGAAACCTGGAATGGAAAAAGATCATCCAGTACGTACAAAATATGTGATACCAATAGTATTTAAAATGGTATAGCAGTGATATTATTAATCTTTATTGATATTTTCTTTTATAATAGAGCAGAAGTCACTTACGATTCCCAATATATCTTCTGGTAGGTATCCGAATACTTCCTCGGTCATCTTCTCTGGTATGTCATAATAAGCCTCGGCAATGGCTCCGGCTATGCAGGCTTTGGTGTCAGTATCGCCATCAGTCAGTACGGCCAACCGTATCGTATCTTCGAAATTGTCCGCTTCGAGGAAACACCGTATAGCCCAAGGTACAGTCTCTTGGCATATAGCATCGAAATGTCCCGATGCTCCGATCGCGTTGATTTCATCCAATGGCGGTATCTCATATTCGAAAGTTTTCATAACACTTCTTTCCACGTCTTCCTTACTAATACGGCATGTCCTGAGCCAGTAGATGAGTGTGGCGACACATTGTGCTCCTTTTATCCCTTCCGGGTCGTTGTGAGATACTTCAGCCGATTTCTTCGCTTCTTCAAGAACCGTATGAAAGTCGTCGAATAGCCATCCGACAGCGCTTGCCCTCATAGCGGCACCGTTACCGTAACTGCCAGTCGGCTGTGGATTGTCAGAGTGAACCCATTGGTCAAACATAGTACCGTATCCGCCCATGGGATTTGGATATTTCCGACACCATTTCACCAGACTTTCTTTGTACCCTCTGTTATTCATGATGGCATCGGCTATGGCAATAGTGCATACCGTATCATCCGTATATCCACATTCAGGTGTAAAAAATTTGAAACCTTTCCTCGGCGGTTCATCAAATTCGAAGCGAGAACCGGCAATATCTCCAATAATAGCTCCCAGCATACGCGTATAAAGATTTAAGTTGTTCTTCCTTTCATTTGTACTCCCACCGAGAATCGAACTCGGATCAAAGGTTTAGGAAACCTCCGTTCTATCCATTTAACTATGGGAGCATCCTTTGTATCTTATTTAACCTCACTTCCGGGCTTAACTTCACGCTCTATGGTCGTAACGCTAAGATTGCCGTCAAAGTTCTCGGCTGACAGAATCATTCCCTGACTCTCAATACCTTTCAGTGTACGGGGAGCAAGATTGGCAATGAAGCATACATCTTTTCCTATCAGGTCCTCGGGGTTATAGAATTTTGCTATACCACTCACGATTGTACGGTCTTTACCCGAACCGTCGTCAATAGTGAATTTAAGCAGCTTATCCGCTTTTTTGACCTTTTCACAGTTCTTGATATGTCCTACACGGATATCCAGTTTTTCAAAATCATCAAAGGCGATGGTCTTCTTTATCTCCTTTGCTTTATAGTTGGCTTCCTCATTGGCTTTCTTGGTGTCAAGCAACTTCTGGACCTGTTTTTCTATGACTTCGTCCTCTATCTTTTCGAACAGCAGTTCAGGTTCAGCCAACTGATGACCGGCTTTCAACAGATCCGTATCACCTAGCTGATTCCAATCAAAAGTGTTCATATTAAGCATCTTGCGGAGTTTGTCGCTGCTGAACGGTAAGAATGGTTCGAAAGCGATGGCAAGATTAGCAACCAACTGCAGAGATATGTACAATATGGTCTTTACGCGTTCCATATCAGTCTTGGCTACATGCCATGGTTCGCAGTCGGTGATATATTTATTGCCGATTCGTGCCAGATTCATTGCCTCTTTTTGAGCATCGCGGAACTTGAATATATTGAGGAGATCTTCTACTTTGGTCTTAACGTCCTTAAATTCTTCCAGAGCCTGTTTGTCTACCTCCTGCAGTTCGCCACAATCCGGTACGATACCTCCGAAATACTTTTTGGTAAGTTGAAGGGCACGGTTGACGAAGTTGCCATAAACTGCTACCAGTTCATTATTGTTGCGTGCCTGGAAATCTTTCCAAGTGAAATCATTATCTTTTGTTTCCGGTGCATTAGCTGTAAGAACGTAGCGAAGCACATCCTGTTTACCGGGAAGATCCACTAGATACTCATGAAGCCATACAGCCCAGTTGCGTGATGTGGAAATCTTATCTCCCTCAAGATTAAGGAATTCGTTGGCAGGTACGTTGTCAGGCAGTATATAACCGCCGTGGGCTTTCAGCATGACAGGGAAAACGATGCAATGGAACACAATATTGTCTTTTCCGATAAAGTGGACAAGACGAGTCTCCGGATCTTTCCACCACTTTTCCCAATCATCAGGCATCAGTTCCTTGGTATTCGATATATAACCGATAGGAGCATCAAACCAAACGTATAACACCTTACCGTCGGCACCCTCTATTGGCACAGGAATACCCCAGTCGAGATCACGTGTCATCGCACGCGGCTGTAAGTCCATGTCCAGCCAACTCTTGCACTGTCCGTAGACATTCGGGCGCCACTCTTTATGACCGTCGAGGATCCATTCTTTCAACCAGTCCTGATATTCGTTCAGAGGCAGATACCAGTTCTTCGTTTCCTTCAGTACAGGTTCAGAACCGCTGATGGTGCTATGCGGATTGATCAGTTCGAGAGGAGAGAGGTCGGAACCGCACTTTTCGCACTGGTCGCCATAAGCCTTGGGATTATGGCAGTGAGGGCATTCGCCCATGATATAACGGTCGGCGAGGAATTGATGAGCTTCTTCGTCATAATATTGTTTGCTGGTTTTCTCTATCAGTTTTCCGTCATCGTACAATTTCTTGAAGAAGTCGGAAGCCACTTTTGTCTGAGTATCAGAAGTGGTGCGGCTGTATATATCAAAACTGATTCCGAAATCATGGAAACTGTCTTTAATCATTTTATGATAGCGGTCTACGACATCCTGCGGAGTGCATCCCTCTTTCTTGGCGCGGATAGTGATGGGCACACCATGCTCGTCAGAGCCACAGATAAACTTTACATCCTGCTTCTTAAGACGAAGGTAACGGACATATATATCAGCAGGTACATAAACACCTGCAAGGTGACCGATATGTACACCACCGTTGGCATAAGGCAGTGCAGCAGTAACAGTAGTACGCTTGAAATTTTTCTGTTCCATTGAATTATATTTCTTATTTGGATGCAAAAGTACACAATTTCTTTGAGAAATCCATTTCTTTTTGAGTTTTTGTTATATGTACATCCCGATTGACTTCCAAGGATGTCAGTGAAGAGGCGTCGATGAGTGCAGAATAGTATAAATATTTGAATAGAAACAGTCGGTTTTCCAAAATAAACATTAACTTTGTATCTGACAAATATCTATAATAGCAGAATCCTATTTGTGTATGACACGTTTTCTTATCATTCTCTTATCGTTCATTTCGCTGAATGTCAAAGGTGAGACCAATGCCCAGCAGGCAAGGAAACTCTTTGACAGTGTTTACAATATGGTGTTTGGAGAAGAAGGGTCCACACTCCATTACGATGTAAACATCATAGGCATTTATAAGACAAACGGCACAATCTGGTATAAAGGAAAGAAAAGCCGTTATGGTGAAGCTCGTTATGCTTCATGGAACGACGGCGTTACGGCCTATATGATAGATCACAAAAAGAAGGTGGTGGATATTTATCGCAGCAACGATGACAATAAGGATAAATACATGTCCAAGTTCAAATTTAATGCGAACGATTATAGTTATAGTTGGGCTAATGCCAAGGATGGTATCGAGATTACCATTAAACCGAAGACCAGTCATCTGATGGGTATCCGTGAGGTTAAAGGCATGCTCGACCGAAATACCCATTATCCACTTTACCTGCGCATCAAAGTGGCTTTCTTCTGGACGACGGTGAAAATTTCAAATTTCAGGGCGGGCAATATTAATGACAATATCTTTATCTTTCCCCGTAATCAGTTTAGGGGATATGAGTTTTCTGATCATCGAAATGATAGGTGATGATGTCGTTTTAACCTCTTTCAGCCCAGTCGCTGCGGTCGAGATTCCGATAACTGATGGCTTCGCCTAAATGGTGAGACTGCACATGGTCGCAGTCGTCGAGGTCGGCGATGGTCCTTGCCACTTTCAGAATACGGTTGTAGGCGCGAGCCGACAGATTCAGTCGTTCCATCGCCACGCGCAACAGTTCCATACCCTGTGCGTCAGGTTCCGCAAACTGGTGTATCATGCGTTCGGTCATCTGTGCGTTGCAGTGTATACCTTTTACCTCTTTATATCTCTCTTCCTGTCTTCGGCGGGCTTTGATCACCCGTTCACGAATCGCTGCGCTGCTTTCACCTTGTGCCGTCTTTGATATGTCCTTAAAAGGAACTGGCGAAATTTCCACTTGGATATCGATGCGGTCAAGCAGGGGACCGCTGATCTTGTTCATATAATGCTGAATCTGTCCCGGGGTACATACACAGTGGTGTGTAGGATCACCGTAATATCCGCACGGACAGGGATTCATGGAGGCGACAAACATAAACGAGCACGGGAACTCAACAGTATATTTTGCCCTCGAAATGGTAATCTTGCGGTCTTCAAGAGGTTGGCGTAAAACTTCCAATGTGGATTTGCTGAATTCGGGCAACTCATCAGCAAACAGTACCCCATTGTGGGCCAGTGATATTTCACCGGGCTGAGGATTGATACCTCCGCCGACAAGTGCAACCTGCGATATCGTGTGATGAGGAGAACGAAACGGACGGATGGATATAAGCGACATGTTCTTGCCTAGTTTTCCGGCTACAGAATGAATCTGTGTCGTTTCCAGACTTTCAGACAATGAAAGAGGGGGGAGAATGGATGATAACCTTTTTGCCATCATCGACTTCCCGCTTCCCGGAGGACCTATCATGGCTAGATTATGTCCACCGGCTGCAGCGACCTCCAGAGCACGTTTTACACTTTCCTGTCCGCGCACGTCGGCAAAATCAAATTCAAACTGACTCTGTTGTTCGTAAAAGACCTTCCTGGTATCTATGATTGTTGGTTCAAAAGACTTTTCCCCGTTCAGGAAACCGATGACATCAACGATATTCTCCATACCATAGACATTGATGTTGTTGACGACGGCAGCCTCGTGAATGTTTTGTTTGGGAACGATCAGCCCTTTGTAATGTTCGGCACGCGCCTTGATGGCAATGGGCAGGGCACCCCGTACCGGTTGGAGTCTGCCGTCCAGTCCCAGTTCACCTATAATCATATACTCATCAAGATGCTCTGATTTGATATTGCCGTTAGCTGCCAGAATACCGATAGCCAGTGGCAGGTCGTAACCGCTGCCCTCCTTGCGTATGTCGGCTGGAGCCATATTGACTGTAATATCGGCTACCGGGAATTTGAATCCGTTATTGAGAAGTGCCGCAGCGATACGGTCGTGACTCTCGCGCACAGCCTCATCGGCAAGACCGGTGAGATGATAAAAAGTACCACGGGTGATACTTACTTCTATTGTTACTGTAGTTGCTTCAAGTCCGTTAACTGCCGCACAATATGTTTTTACTAGCACATTAACCTCCTGATTATTTTAAGATAGATTGTAGTTTGCTGGTTATTCCGTTGCTATCGAGACCGCGGGCTATTATTTTGCCGTCACGTCCGATCATAATATTGTCTGGTATAGTACCTAATCCTAATTCTTTTAGTAACTGACTGTCCCACATCTGTTCGTCGCATACGTTATCCCACTTAATGGAGTCCATTCTTGTGGCATCCGTACACATCTTTTTGCTTGGATCTAAGTTGATGCCAAGTATAGACAGACGTCCGCCGTATTTCTTCTTCAGAGACTGAAGTTGTCTCTGTATGGCAATACTTTCAAAGTTCCAACTGGCCCACACATTGATGATGGTGACGGTATGACTGTAGTTGCTGTCGCTGATACGTACACCATTCGTGTTGATAGCCGAAAAATGAGGTAATGTGCTGTTGACCATAGTCTTGGAAAGTCCGTCAACCTCTTCTGAGAGATTTCTCAGCATCCCGTTATCTTTCTGTTTCTTCGCCATCACATTGAATAGCGAAACCGCCTTCTTATAATCGGGTTCGGCGCTTCTTACAAAATATTTGTTGACCAAATAGATACCCACGATTGATTCGGGATGGTCGTTGACAAAATTGACGATATTCTTTCTGATATCATTATCCGAATTATGAAGGACACTCAGCCTGAATTTGGTCATCAGTTCATTATCCGTATTGCCGCTTACTTCCATTTCTTTCAAGTGGGATGCATCCCCCTTGACGGTGGCCGTCTTTCCGGGTTCGCCAAAGATGGCCTGTTCGGAAAAGTTAGGAAACACGATGATAAAAGTAGCCTTTTTCTCCAAGGGCACCTCGTAAGCGAAAGAACCGTCCTGCACCTTGATGGTGTCCAACTGGCTTGTACCACCATCTGGACTATATACATAGAATTCACCTTGATTGAGGTTTCTGAAACGACCTTCGATTTTAAAATGACTACTGTCAGTTCCACATGAAACTAAAAATAGTAAAAACAACAAATATCCGATTGCTCGTTTCATAATTTCGTTTCTCGAAATGATTTATGGGAAGTGCCGCGAGCGGGACTCGAACCCGCACAGCCATTACTGGCCAAGGGATTTTAAGTCCCTCGTGTCTACCAATTCCACCATTGCGGCTTAGGTTTGTGAGCGGAAAACGAGACTCGAACTCGCGACCCCGACCTTGGCAAGGTCGTGCTCTACCAACTGAGCTATTTCCGCATTTTGCGGATGCAAAGATAATGTTTATTATCGAAAGAGCCAAACTAATTTACACATTTTAAGCATTTAAGCTTCAATTGTGTACAATAAGGGCTGTGCCGTCATAAGTGGCCCGGTATTTCAACAACTGTGAACCGGCGTCACCGCTTGCTACAACGCCTGTGTTCAGGTTGTATGTGCGTCCGCATTTCGCACATTTTACCTCCTGACCGCTTACCCATGACAGAGGGTAAGACCTGTATGAACTGTTTGCCAGGCAGTTAGGACATTGTCCGTCGAAGGCATAGAGTCCGCCGTACATACTGCAACCGACAATAATACTGTTGTTGGCTCCCAGATAGATACCGCTTGTATAAGGATAATTTTCCTTATCTGTAGTGAGACTGGTGTCTTCGTCGCTCAGTCCGTAGCCCGACACATAAACGTGGGTGATATTTGAAATACGTTTCAGACTGATTTTCACAAAGGTACCGGGTGCCAATGGATTGATGGCGCTGATAATATGACTTGTAGAATGATATTGTGTATAAAAGAGCAAGTAACAACTATACTTGGTACTGTATTCACTATCGACATTGCAGGATAATGGTAATAGCAATACTAAAGATAGTATGATGTACCTTATCTTTTTCATCTCACTTATTTCAGAAGGTCTTTCTCTGCATTCTCAACCTTTTCGAAATGGAATTCATCCAAGGTCTTTTCCATCAACTCTTGTATTTTGTCATTGCAGAGATTGCCGATACTTCCTTCGTGTGTATGATGGATATCCTTGTTCGGCACGAACTTGCCGGCTTCAATATCAAGACCCACCTTCTTGTATGCATCACGGAACGGCATCCCGTTGGCAGCCAGTTGGTTGACTTCTTCCACAGAGAACATCGGGTCGTACATCGGATTATCAAGTATATGTTCGTTTACCTCTATCTTATTGATAATATAAGCCGCCATCTGCAAGCAGTCTTTCAGTTCGTCGAAGGCAGGCAGGAACACTTCTTTAATAATCTGCAGATCACGGAAATAGCCAACAGGCAGATTGTTCATGATCATCATCACTTGCTGAGGCAGACTCTGTATCTTATTACATTTGGCACGAATCAGTTCAAAAACATCCGGGTTCTTCTTATGTGGCATGATACTACTTCCTGTGGTGCATTCCTTCGGCAGTTTTACGAACGAGAAGTTCTGACAGTTGAACATGCACGCATCGAAAGCCATCTTGGCCAGTGTCCCGGCAACGGTGGCCATGGCAAACGCCACATTGCGTTCCATCTTTCCACGTCCCATCTGTGCATATACCACATTATAATCCATAGAGTCGAATCCAAGAAGTCGGGTAGTAAGTGAACGGTTTAGAGGAAAGGAGGAACCATAACCTGCTGCACTTCCCAGCGGATTCCGGTTTGTCATACGATATGCTGCCTGCAAGAACAGCATATCATCTGTAAGTCCTTCTGCATAAGCGCCGAACCATAGTCCGAACGAACTGGGCATAGCTATCTGCAGGTGGGTGTATCCCGGCATCAGAACATCTTTGTATTGGTTGCTTTTCTGGATCAGTTCGTCGAACAGTATTTTCACTGCATCAACAACATCCTTGAGTTCGTGACGGGTATATAATTTCAAATCCAGCAATACCTGATCGTTGCGTGAACGACCGCTGTGTATCTTCTTTCCGATATCACCCAGTTTGCCGGTAAGCATCATTTCAACTTGGGAGTGTACATCTTCCACGCCATCTTCGATAACGAATTCACCTCGTTCGCATACGGCATAGATATTTTTGAGTTCAGTCAGGAGCTTTTTCAGTTCGTCGGGAGTGAGCAGTCCTATAGTCTCAAGCATTGTGATGTGAGCCATAGACCCCAATACATCATATTTTGCAAGATACAAGTCCAGTTCACGGTCACGTCCGACAGTGAAACGTTCTATCTCCTTGTTGATCTCAAAATTCTTTTCCCAAAGTTTGTTTGCCATTTTATCTAGTTTTGTTATTCATATCTCACCAATGCCAGTGCATCAGCAATTTTTTCCAGTCCGTCTTGAAGAGGACCGCTCACCATACCTTTAATAAAAGGGTTCAGTTCCGCCTTCAGTGTAAGTTTCATCTTACACGATTCCTCCGTTACAGGTAAAAGTTGAATCCAGAGATTAAAAGGAACAGGAGATTTTTCTGTTTCAAACTTGACACATTTAGGTTCTTCACGTTCGATGATATGTAGTTTTATATCCCCTACAGGAGATACATTGATACTTACCGAATCATGGTCGAACTTAAAATCCTTAACCTTGTCTTCCGGTACACGGTCTTTTACCTTTTCAAGGTTGTTAAGATCGCTAAGACTATTGAATACCTGTTGTTGTGAGTAAGGTAAAACCTTGATACTGCTTTCAAATTTTGTAGAACTCATACACTAATCGTTTATCCGTTCCAGTGAGCAGGGTCTTTACGCCACTTGTGCAGTACTGCGACATCCTCATCCTGTATATAACCGGTTTCAAGAGCCTGATTTACTACATGGTCATAATCCGTAAGAGTAACAAGTTTTACATTCGCATCCTTGAAAGCCTGTTCGGCTACAGGGAATCCATACGTGTATGAAGCTACCATGCCGATAACATCGCAACCGTCGCGGCGAATAGCTTCTACGGCTTTAAGACTGCTCAGTCCGGTAGAAACCAAGTCTTCGATTACGACTACTTTCATACCCGGTTTCAGTTCACCTTCGATCAGGTTTTCAAGTCCATGATCTTTTGGCTTGCTACGAACGTATACAAACGGCAGACTCAGTTCTTCAGCAACAAGGGCACCCTGTGCGATAGCACCGGTGGCAACACCTGCCACTGCTTCAGCCTCAGGGAAATACTCCATGATGGCATGACATATTTCAAGTTTTACGAAATTTCTTAATCCGGGATAAGATAATGTCTTACGGTTGTCGCAATAAAATGGTGATTTCCATCCAGAAGCCCATGTGAAAGGATTGTTTGGTTGTAACTTTATTGCTTTGATTTTCAATAATCTGGAAGCGAATTCCTTCTTTAATGTATCCATTATAAAAATATCTATTTATTAATTAAATGCAAAGGTACATATTCTTTTTTATTGAAAGGACCGAATGATAGTTAAATGTTTCTAACTTTTGGCGAAACCCAATGATATGACACTTATTTTTACACTTTCTGCCTTCATCAGTTCTTTGGAACAGGAAATGACCGTTGCACCGGTAGTGACGACATCGTCGACAATCAGAATATGTTTGTTTCTGATAACATCCCCGTCTTCCAATAAAAATACCCCTTTTACATTTTCGCTCCGTCCCCAACGGTCTTTGTGCGTCTGACTTTCCGAAAACGATAGTCGACTGACAATTTTGTTGTTGATCGGTATTTGTGTTATCTCACTAATGCCTTTGGCTATCATCAGACTTTGATTATATCCTCTTTGCCTTCTTCTTTTATGAGCCAGGGGAATCGGTATGATGATGTCAATGTCTTCAAAGAATCCGCTTCTCACTATCTCTCTGCCCAGCATCCGTCCCATGACGATGCCTATTTCGGGATGGTTGCCATATTTGAGTGCGTAGAGGATATTACTTACTTGCGAGTGACCCTCATAATAGAAGAAAGCTGTGGCACGTTCGATAGGAATCTGAGCCCAGAAGAGTTTTGCCATCTCGTTTTCATAAGGATTCAGGTGATACTCCGTCCGTGGAAGATGCATATTACATTTCCCGCAGATGGTATTTTCTTCCAATGCCAGTCGGTCACCGCATATCACACAGGCGCGCGGGGCTATTAAATCGAATACTCTGCTCCAAAAACTAATTTTCTTCTTCGATGTCGAATTCGTCGGCATTGTCAATACACTGTTTTATAAGATTTATACCAAAACCACGACCAAGGGCAAACCTTATCAACTTGCTATTCAGTTCGTATTCACTATCAGCCTTTGTACTCTTGCGTTTGCTTTTTATCAATGGGCGTAATACTTTCAGGTATTCTTCGTCATCAACAGCATCCAATACCGTACGCTGAATGCCTGCTTCTATCCTTTTCATCCATAGAGCCTGCTCTATCTTTCTGCGGCCCCATTTACTGTATCTTATTTTGTCCTTAACGAAAAAGCGGCAGAATCTTTCATCATCAATGTATTTTTCGGCAGTCAACTTTTGCATGATACCTGCCTGAGCTTCTTCGCCGAGTCCCCATTTCTGCATTTTTTGTATCATCTCGTAAGAGCAGTGCTCGGCAGTGGAGCAGAGAGCCGATAATCTGAAAAATGCATCCTGTTCTGATATCTCCTTCATCTTTTTTTTGCTTTAATAAAACGTAGTTTGTCGAACATGTCCTTACGTTCTTCTATATTCCCGAATCCGATACGACCCATCATGTCTTTGGTCTCTTTATGATAAATCGGATTGATTTCAAAAAATAAAGAACCTGTATCCGTCAGGGCTTTGATGGCATATTCACTGATGGCACGATAGAACAGGAGCGGATCGTCGTCGGGTACGAACAAAGCTGTGTCTGGTTCATATTCCAATACATTTCTGTCCATATCCGCTTTCTCCCGTTCACATATATAAGGAGGATTACTTACGATGACATCCCATTTCTTCTGGTCATCAGGCGGGTTCAGTGCGTCTCGTATTTCAAAAGAGACCTTCGCCTTCAGTTTGTCGGCATTCTCTGTTGCTATACGAACGGCTTCGGGTGATATATCCCATGAACATACATTCGCCGATGGCATTTCGAGAGACAGTGTGATGGCTATGCAACCACTTCCCGTACCGATATCCAGTATAGAACGGCATGAAACATCCTTCGGTTCACATTTCGCAATCCAGTCACACAGTTCTGCGGTCTCAGGTCTTGGAATCAATACCCTTGGCGCAACATGAAACGTGCGTCCGGCAAATTCCGCCGTACCCAAGACATACTGTACCGGTTCTGATTTTTCAAGCCGTGCGATTATTTTTTCCAGTTTATTCGTGTCTTCTGCTGATAATTGTGTAACTTTGCCACAATATACATCGGTCGCCGACATGCCGAACCGCACATCCAGCACATAGCGGGCAATAGCTTTCGCTTCGCCTGTCTCATAAATTGTTTGCAGTCTGTGCCAAATATCGTCGTATGTCATCGCCCTTGATTAAATTGGATGCAAATTTAGTAAATCATTTGTAATGGACCAAACAATAGAAGACGAAAAATACATGCACCGTTGTTTGCAGTTGGCTGCAAATGGTCGGCAGAATGCCAAACCCAACCCGATGGTCGGTGCTGTCATCGTGTGTGACGGACGGATTATAGGCGAGGGGTATCATGTGAGATGTGGTGAAGGTCATGCAGAGGTAAATGCTTTTAAGTCGGTTGCCGAAAAGGATGGCATTTTACTTTCGAAATCTACATTATATGTCAGTCTCGAACCGTGCAGTCATTATGGACGTACACCGCCTTGTGCCGATCTAATTGTGAATAAAGGTGTGAAGCGGGTTGTGGTCGGTTGTATAGACCCTTTCGCTAAAGTGCAGGGCCGTGGAATAAAGAAACTTCGTGACGCCGGTATCGAAGTTACAGTAGGGGTTTTGGAAAAAGAATGTTTGGCTTTGAACAAGAGTTTTATAACGTTTAACACCCATCATCGTCCTTACATCCTATTAAAATGGTGCCAGACGGCAAATGGATTCTTAGATGACAATTTCCATCAAATGGCTATATCCACACCCTTTACAAAAATGTTATCCCATCGATTGCGTGCAGAAAGCGATGCCATTCTGATAGGTAGAGTGACAGACGAGCGCGACCATTCACAACTGAATGTCCGTGAATGGAGCGGTCGGGATCCCTTACGTATTGTTATTGACCGTCATCACCCATTTATCCCTGATCTTGATTTTGAAAAGCCTGTTGTACCTCAGATACTGGATGAATTATATAATAGGAATATACAGTCATTGATAGTAGAAGGAGGAGCTCGGACGCATCAATATTTCCTTGATGCGGGACTATGGGATGAAATAAGGGTGGAAACAGCACCTGTAACAGTTGAAAACGGAACAAAGGCGCCCAAACTTCCTGATGAAGTCGGAGTGGTAAGCAGGAGAGAATATGACGGTAATGTAATCATATCCTACGAAAAGGTGAATACTATATGATTATTTGTTTTTTCTACCAAAGTCGGCAGGCACTTCGCCCCATTTCGTGGTTTCCCATTTGATGATAGGTGTCTGGACCTGATGTGTCTTCAACCATTTTTCGGCTCGGGCGATTACCTGAAATAATTGTTCCGTCTTTGGGTTGCGTTCCAGTTTGGTTTTGCAACTTTTCTTATTGACCCATAATATGGCGTTATAACTGTCGCTGTATATGGTTTTGTCTTTGATACCCATCTGTTCCATCAATGCCAAAGCATGGACGATAGCCAGAAACTCACCGATATTGTTGGTTCCGTGAACCGGACCGAAATGGAAAATTCTCGCACCTGTCTGCAGGTCTATTCCCTGATACTCCATCGGACCGGGGTTGCCACTGCACGCAGCATCCACAGCCCACGCATTGGCACGTACTTCCATGGGTAATGGAAGTACCGTATCATTGCGATAACTTGGCGGATTGATCAGATTCTCCATATAATATATTGTGTACTACATCCTTTCAGGTACTTCGATACCGAGGAGAGACATACCATTCTTGATGATTTTGGCAACGTTTTTGGCTATGACCAGACGTACCAGTTTTTTGTCGTTGTCTTCTTCATGCAGAATGCTATAATCGTGATAGAACTGATTGAAGTCTTTCGTCAGTTCATAGCAATAGTTGGCGATTCCACTAGGACTATAGTCTTTGCCAGCCTGTTCCACTGCTGCACCGAAGTCGTTCATCTTCTGTATCAGGTCTGTTTCCTTGTCGTTGATAGGCATATCATCCGCAAGCGATTCGGGGATGCTGATGTTTTCTGCGGCAGCCTTTCGCATAATACTGCGGATGCGGGCATACGTATATTGTATGAAGGGACCTGTGTTGCCGTTGAAGTCGATACTCTCAGCCGGGTTGAACAGCATGTTCTTGCGTGCATCCACCTTCAGAATAAAGTATTTCAGGGCACCGAGACCTACAATGCGTGCTATCTCGTTTCGTTCTTCTTCGGTCATGTCGGTAAATTTTCCCAGTTCTTCACTTGTTTTCTTCGCATCACCGATCATTTCCTCTACCAGTTCGTCGGCATCGACAACAGTGCCCTCACGACTTTTCATCTTTCCGTTAGGTAATTCCACCATACCGTAAGAGAAATGGACTAGTTCTTTACCCCACTTAAAACCGAGGCGGTCGAGAAGGAGAGACAGGACCTGAAAGTGGTAATTCTGTTCATTACCTACCACATATATCATTTTGTCAATAGGAAAATCCTTGAAACGCATTTCAGCGGTACCGATATCCTGTGTCATATAGACAGACGTACCGTCGGAACGTAACAGCAGTTTTTGGTCCAGTCCGTCTTTGCTCAGGTCGGCCCAAACGCTATTGTCATCCTTGCGGAAGAAAAGTCCTTTTTCGAGTCCCTCTTCCACCTTTGCTTTACCTTTGAGGTATGTGTCTGATTCATAATATATCTTGTCGAAAGCAACTCCCAGAGCTTTATATGTTTCGTCAAAACCGGCATATACCCAAGAGTTCATCTTTTTCCACAGAGCGCGGACTTCGGGGTCGTTGTTTTCCCATTTAACCAACATCTCGTGAGCTTCTTTAATAAGAGGTGCCTCGTCTTTTGCTTTTTTCTCGGCTTCTTCCTCGTTCAAACCTTCGGCAACATATTTAGTTTTCAGTTCTTCACATTCCGCTTTATAATGTTTGTCGAAAGCTACATAGTAATCACCGATCAGATGGTCGCCTTTTTTACCACTGGTCTCCGGCGTTTCACCATGACCCCATTTCTGCCATGCCAACATAGACTTGCAGATATGGATACCACGGTCGTTTACAATATTGGTCTTGACTACTTTGTTGCCATTCGCCTCCATAATCTGGGCAAGCGACCAGCCAAGAAGGTTGTTGCGCACGTGCCCCAGGTGAAGCGGCTTATTCGTATTAGGTGAAGAATATTCAATCATGACAAGCGGTGAATCCTCTGTAGCCTTTTTTTCTCCAAAAGTTTCATCCGCATTGATCGTATTTAGAAGTCCAAGCCATGCAGCAGGAGCTATATGAAGATTCAAAAAGCCTTTAACCACGTTAAAACCGGCTATATTCTTGTCGTTTTTAACGAGATATTCGCCAATCTCCTGTGCTGTATCTTCAGGTTTCTTACGAGACATCTTTAAGAAAGGAAAAACGACAAGCGTCAGATTCCCCTCAAATTCACGTTTCGTTTTCTGTAATTGCACCATCTTCTCAGGTACATCCTGTCCGTACAGTTCCTTAACGGCTTTCATCACCGAACTGCATATTTCAGTCTCAATTTTCATACCAGTATGTTTAAATTCGAATTTGTGAGTGCAAAGTTAGTGCAAAATGGAGACATGACAAAATAAACTTGTTTTTTTTTAACCCGTCATCCACATATTATAATTGTCATTCCACACCCGTTTACTATATCCAACTTCCTATTTTTTGTAAAAAAGCACGTATTTTTCACCTAAATTTATTGAACTTAACATAGATTAATACAAAAAATGATTTTTACGTAATTTTTTTTCAAGAAATGTTTGGTGGTTGAATAATTTTGTGTATCTTTGCAAAGTGAAAATGATGAAATAGGAATTTAAGAATCAAGAATACTTGATATTGAAAGACTAAATTAATCAATCGTAACTTGAAAAAGAAAATATAAACAATAAATAAGTAACATCTCTCGTAATATTATAAATTTAATAATTGTATAAGTCCGCATTCAGATGTGATATCTCGATGCGGTTTTTTTATGCCCTTTTTCGAAGTATATATGGCACTTCGGGAATTTTTGCCAACTATCATGGTATTTCTGCCATCGATTCTCTATCAAACTCATTGTACCTTTGCATCATAAACTAAGAGATTATGAACAAGATTAAATCAACAATCGTCGTACTGATGTCATTACTGTCCATAACAGCATGTGCAGGTAGTGGTCATAAACAGTCGACAGAAAACAAAAAGGAGAAAAGTAATATGGAGACAATTCATTTGACAAAGGCTGAGTTTTTAGAGAAAGTGTGCAATTATGAGGCAAATCCCAATGAATGGAAATACGAGGGTAATGTTCCTTGTATCGTAGATTTTTATGCGAAGTGGTGCGGACCGTGCAGAATGTTGGCACCGACCATGGAAGAACTGGCTAAGGAATATGACGGTAAGATTATTATATATAAGGTGGACGTGGATGAGAGTCAGGATCTGGCAGGTGCTTTCGGCGTACAGAGTATTCCTACGTTGCTTTGGGTTCCAATGAATGGAAAACCTTTCGTGACGATGGGAGCTATGATGAAGTCACAGTTGAAAAATAATATAGACGAAAAATTGCTCAATAAATAGGAGATAAAAGGAATTAATATTATCTTTACAGCCGTAGAACAAAAAATATAATTCCGATGATAAGTCAAACGAAAGTAGATTATAAGTTTAACACCCGTCTTGATGGAAATATAGCCATTACGTCTTCATTTCACGAAAACAGGGCACTGCAGAAAGACAGTAGTCTGTATAAGTTCTTATGGGTGAGAAGTGGCAGTATTTCTATCGAGGTGGATCATGTGAAGATGACATTGCATGAAAACGAGATCATACCACTCACTCCGTTGCATCATCTTGATATAGATTCGACCGACGGAGAATATATCACCGTATTATTCAATAGTAATTTCTATTGCATCTTCGGTCATGACGATGAGGTGTCGTGCAGCGGTTTTCTGTTTCACGGTTCGAGTCATGTGATGGTCCTTCAACTGACAGAAGAAGAATCACGTATTTTATGTTCTACCATTGATGATTTTATAGCTGAGACGATGATCACAGACCGTCATCAGGAAGAGATGCTCCGCATACTCCTTAAGCGTTTTATTATCATTTGCACTCGTATTGCCCGCAAAAGATATTCGATGGACGAAGATTGTGAGAAGGCTTTCGACATCGTGAGGAAATTTCATGTATTGGTCGACAACAATTATAAGAATAAGAAGCGTGTGCAGGATTATGCGGATATGTTATTCCGTTCGCCCAAAACATTATCCAACCTGTTTGCCAGTTACGAACTGCCGTCACCTTTGCGCATCATTCACGAACGGGTAGAGGCGGAAGCCAAAAGACTGCTTTTGTATACCGACAAAAGCGCAAAGGAAATAAGTGATATCCTGGGTTTTGAAGATTTGGCTACTTTTAGTCGTTTCTTTAAGAAGATGAGCGGTAAAAGCATATCCGAATTCAGAAAACAATCTTAAAGCGTGTCAGATGGTCTTCGTATGTTCTCAAAGAGAAAGAGAATCCATGTTTTGTCAGCACTTCTCGTATGAAGATCAGTCCGATACCCTGACCGTTCGGTTTGGTGGAGAAGAACGGACTGAACAGTTTCTGTGAAGCCTCATTACTGATGCCTGCCCCGTTATCAGCGATTTCAAGCATATCGGTTGTAGTGGAAATATAGATGTCCCCGTCGTGGTCAATGCTCTCTACGGAGTTTTTGATGATATTCACAATCACCTGTTCCATCAGAGTCGTGTCTATCTTGATAAGCAATGGTGATTCGCATAGATGATAGCGCACGCTGATATGATGTTCGTTACAAGTGGACTCCAGAATCTGCAGACAGGTGGTTACAAGTGAATTGATATCGCAGTTCTGAAATTGCGGTTCGGGGATCTTCACTACATCGGCGAATTTGGTGATAAATTTGCTCATTGAGTAGCATCTCTCAATGCAGGCGGTCATCACTTCCCGTAAATCGTCTGTTTCTGGCACATCCTGCAGGGCCTGAGTTACACTGTCCAGTGTGGATGTTACCCCGGCAGTCGTGTTGTTCACTTCGTGGGCGATCATACGGATCACTTTTTCATAAGCTTTCTTTTCAGCTTTCATCACTTCATCTGTCAGACTCTCTATCAGTATGAAAGGGTGGGCATAACCATGGTCTATGAATGAAAGACGACTGCAACGGTATATATGCGAGTCGTTCAGTTGAAAGGTCTCCGTGACATCTTTTCCCAGCGTCGCTATATTGTCAGCCAATGAATTGTTCAGTTGTGCCAGTGATTTACCGCCAGCCTTGTGTATGTCACATTCCAGACATCTTGTAGCCGCAGGGTTCAATGATGTTATCCGTCCGTCAAAATCCAGGATGACGACTCCCATAGGGGAAGCGTTTATCAGCAGGTCTAGAAACTGATTCTGTTCTCTTACGTGCAGACGTTCGTCTTTCAGTTGTGTTATCATCCTGTTAAAAATTTCCACGATACGGTCGGCATCCTTCTGATGTACCTTGCGCAGTCTACTGCTGAAGTCCTGTTCTTTCAGCAGTTCCATGCCGTTGCCGATGGCGCGTAGCGGATTGATGACCTGCTTGTAGAAGAAAAACAGATAGATGATTGTTATTGTCACTATTCCCTCAATCATATAAAAAAGGAATTTGTCTGGCACAAATGTCTGCACGATAAGCATGATCAGAATGATGCTTATCAATAATGTGAGTATGATGAACCAGCCGCGCAGTCTCATTTTTTATAGTTTATTTGGTATTTGTCAAGTCGTCTATATAGTGCGGCACGACTTAATCCCAGGTCTTGTGCCACATGACTTAGATTATTGTCGTGTCTTTCAAGAGATGTGATGATCGTCTGTCTTTCTATGTCTTCAAGCGTCAGTCCCTTATTGTCGGCTGTTACCGGTGCTTCAATGTTATTTAGTTGAGGTTCGAAATCCTTTGCTTCGATGATGGTCTTACCACTGATAATGATTGTCCGTTCGATCAGGTTTTTCAGTTCACGGATATTACCGCTGTATGGTAGACGTGCAAGTAAAGAGAGTGCGTCCGTCGAAAAATCTACTGTCGGAAGATGATTTGTTTCGCATTGTTTCTTAGCAAAATGGCGTGCGAGCAATGGGATATCTTCACGTCGTTCGCGGAGAGCAGGTAGATGTACGGTGATCAGATTAATGCGGTAAAACAGGTCTTCCCGGAAAGTATGTTCTTTAATCCGCTGTTCCAGATCGGCGTTCGTGGCCGAAACGACACGTATGTCCACCTTATGAGGTCTACTGTCACCGAGGGGCTCGAATGTCTGATCCTGCAGCACCCTCAATAGTTTAACCTGACTGCCTATATCCAGGTCGCCTATCTCGTCAAGGAATATTGTACCTTTGTCAGCCAATTCAAATCGCCCTGCGCGGTCGGCCGAGGCATCTGTGAAAGCCCCTTTCTTATGACCGAACATTTCGCTTTCGAAGAGAGTCTGGGATATACCACCCAGATTTACCTTGACAAAACTGTTTTCGCGTCGTGTACTATTCCTATGTATCGCCTCGGCTATCAGTTCTTTACCTGTTCCGCTTTCTCCCGTTATCAGTACTGAAGCATTGGTCTGCGCTACACGTTTCACTACATCCAGAACATCGTTCATAGCTTTGCTGTTTCCGATAATAAACGAACGGTCGAAATCTTTCGTCGAGGGTTCTGCAGAAGAAGTTGGTATTGAGACAGATGACGCGGATGATGCGGAAAGCTCCAAAGCTGTCTCAATACGTTGCAGTAGCATGGCATTGTTCCATGGTTTGGTGATGAAATCGAAGGCGCCTGCCTTCATCCCTTTTACAGCCAGTTCGATACTTCCCCATGCAGTCATCAGAATCACGGGGACTTCAGGACGGAACAGTTTCACCTGTTTGAGAAGCGTGATACCCTCGTCACCTGATGTAGACAGAGAAAAGTTCATATCCATCAGAATCAGTTGCGGTTCCGTATGACGGATGATGTCGATAGCTTCCTTTGGCGAAGCAACAGTCATTGTTTCGTAATGTGCCCGCTTCAACATAAACGATAGTGATGTGCGGATAGAATTGTCATCATCAATTATAAGAATCATAATGAGTGCGAAGATAGTAATTTTAATTGAAAAAGAGTCCTAAATGTCTAAAAAAACTCTTCCACAATCTTTTCAGACGATGGAAGAGTGCATTAAATATAAGGTTATGAATGTTATTTACCGATGCCGGCTTCCTTTTTAAAGAAATCGCACATTTTCTTGAAAGTTCCTTCATTGAAAGTTACCGGACCGTGCTGACCGTCAGGAACACTGATGAACTCGGTCAATTTTCCTGCTGATTGAAGTGCTTTGGAGAAATATTCACCTTGACAGTAAGGTACCACATTATCTGCTGTGCCATGTATGACAAGGAAGTTAGGACAACTGTTGCTGATATAGAAGATAGGACTGCACAGTTTCACCATATCCATATTGTCGGCGGGATTACCACCTATCAGCGCAGCTTCCGGTGAATGTGCATCCTTTACGGTACTGCATTTCTCCATGCGGGTCATGTCTACCGGTCCGAACCAGTCTACTACCGCATTCACATCACTGCTTTCTTTGGTATACTGTCCTAGATTTCCCTCTATATCCACGGTCACTTTTCCTTCTGTCTTCGTTTTTACACCATTACTAGTGCCTGCCATTGCAGAAAGATGACCGCCCGACGAGAAACCAGTAATACCTATAAAACTTGTATCCAGTCCATATTTATCGGCATTACCACGGATATAACGTATAGCTGCCTTCACATCATTGATCTGAGCAGGCCATTTGGCATCAGTGCTACTGCGATGGTTGATGCTGACTACGGCGAATCCAGCATCCACCAGCGGTTTGCCGATGGACATGAAAGCCATCGCTTTCGCATTGTTCATAAACCATGCACTGCCATAGATAATCACCACCACCTTGTGTTTGGCAGCACCATCTTTGGGTAGATAGATATCCAGTTGATGCGCCTCAAGCTGATCTCCTGCATAATAAAGGTTGGGATAGTCGGGCGTTACGCTCGGTTTCGGAAATTGTCCCGGTTGTGCAAACGATATGATTGCAAAACAGGTCAGAATGAATGTAATAAATAGTTTTTTCATTGTTATTAGTGTTTTATTCACCGCAAAAGTACAAATTATATATGAAATATAATTTGTCTTTTGTTGCAAATAATTTTTAATATGTGTAATCATCCATCAAACTTAGCTTATTTTTTGATGATATCATCAAAATCAGCATCAATGCCTTTGTTTTGGGCAAAATCCCATAAAGTGAGACTACGCAACTGATAGTAGTAGTACCAGTAATAGAACAGTTCGGAGATATTCTTCTGCCGGGCCTCATCTTTGTTTACCTGAGCATCATTCAGATCGAGTGTGTTGATCTTTCCTATCATGAATGTCTCTATACTGGTCTTGTATCTGCGTTGGGCTATACTGTCAGCCTCGGTGGCGATGTTCAGTTGCTTGCTCTGATTATTAAAATGTTCGACCAGCAGGAATATGTCCTGGTTGAATGTTTGCTGTTCCTGTCGCAGTTTACTCTCCGTCACCTCGCGGTTACTTTCAGCCACCTTCACCTCTCCGCGGCGTTTGCCCCAGTCGAGTATCGGAACACTGAATCCCACACTGACGATAGCATTGTTCTTCAAGTCATTATAGGCATTATGTATCTGGTCGTTCCCAATACCGCTGTAGCCGACCGTAGCGGTCAGTTTTATATTGCGCAGGTTACCTTTGGCTGTAGCTACGGCATAGTCTGATTCCAATTGCCGGCGACGGATGTTGAGTGCAAATGAATTGTTCTCCAAGGCCTTATCCAATACATCACCGTATCTGACAGACATCTGAGGCATATTTTCAGGAATCTGAAGGTCTATATCCGTACTGTCACTGATGTTGAGGAATGTTTTCAACTGAAACAGGTTACTGTTGAAGTTGCTTTCATTGTCAGTCAGTTTACTTTTAGCATTGAGCGCCGACAGTTTCAGTTGCAGCATATCACTCTCGCTGACCTGCCCCATTTTCCGTCTGGCCTCGGCGATGTCGTACAGACGGGTAGCATTCTGCAAGTTCTGTTTTGCGATATTCACATTCTCGCGTGCCAGCAACAGATTGAAAAAATATTGTATCGTCTTCATTGTCACCTCCTCGGTAGCAGTGATAAAAGCCGCTTTCGCCTCTCTGTATTTTACCGGTTGGATACGTCGTTTCCATTTATAATTATTCACGCCGAAGACAGGCTGGGAGAGTGTAAGGCTGATGGGGACGGACATGAAATTCTTCACGCCGTCCGCCTTTATATAATCTAAAGAGGTGGTAAGAGAGAGCGAACCGCCCGTCAGCCAAATATTCTGTTTCACATTCAGAGCCCCGTTCATGCCGAACCAGTCGTTTCTGATAAACTTATATGAACCGTCTTCCTGCTGATAAGCGCTGTAACTCTTGTTATATTGAGGAACATTGCCGTCGAAAGTCAGTTCGGGAAGCAGGTCGGCATGATAAGTGCGATATTCCCAATAAGCTGATTTCAGTTCACCGCGTGCCACCACTGCATCCACACTTTGCGTCCGAGCCATAGCGATGGCATCGGGTAACGTCAGCATAATGTTCGTGCCTTTTGCCTCTACGCCAGTTTGCAGCAGCAGAAAAGTCGAGATTATCAATGCAAATTTTCTCATATCTTCAGTCTTTATTTTATTCATCGTGCAGTGCCTCAGCCGGCTGGATTTTCATCGCCTTTCTGGCAGGGAACCAGATGCCGATGACAATCATCAGTGCTGTCAGAAGATAAGATATCAGTACAGTGATGGCAAACCGTCCTGCCTCAAGTTCCGTGCTCAGTCCGGCATAAGCAATATTCAGATCCAGGACAGCGGCTACGACGGTGGCAGCAGTGAGGATTATCAGTCCCTCGGCGATTTCACGTACAAACACATCCCTGCTACTGCTGCCCAGTGCCTTCATCAGAGCTATCTCACCCTTGCGCTGCTGCGTGCGGAACCAGAAGGTGCCCAGTATGCCGAGGAAGATATTGAGCATCAGAAACGCTCCGCCTAACAGATAATTTCTCATGTCGTTCGTCTCTGAACGCTGATAGTTGGTACGGATATCCTGGAATGACTGGATATCGCTGATAAACAGGTTGCCCACTCTCAGCTGCTTGTCGGCATCCTTCCACAGATTGTTCACGAAGTCCTTGTCCATGTTGTCTTTTACTCTTACGCAGAGCTCATCCATCACGTTATAGTACTCTTTACCCAGTGTCATCACCATACTGAAATTTTTCTTTCCACTATCAAAGTCCAGGTATTTCACAGTCTTCATCGTTGCACCCAGAACATATTTCTTGGTGGAGTCTATATCCAGTTTGAATGCCTTGCCCACATAATTGCGCATCGATGGGATGTTGTGTTCAGCAAACAGATTGTCGGACACTAATATTTTGCCCTCCTTCAGTTGCTCTGCCAACTGTTCGGGCGTCTCCCCGTTAGCTCCCTCATATCTGAACACCCTTACGAAATCGGGGGTCACCAGTCGTCTCATCACCCAGTCGTCTGTGCCCACTTTTATTGTATCATAGCTGATGGCAGCCGTGGAGTTGCTTCCGTCATAAGGGTAAGATGCCATTGACAGACTGGCCGCCTCTATGTCCGGACGATGCTGTATCCTGTTGAGGAGTTCCGCCTTGTCATCGTTGTAGCTGGTGTCTGCGGGATTATATTCCCTGCTTTTGGGTGGCAGGTTGTTCACTCTGATCAGATAGCAATGGGAGATGTCAAAGCCTCTCGGAACATAGTAGTTGGAAATCATCACATACATATAATCTACCACAAACCACATCACCACGCTCACGATCAGCAGTTCGGTGAATATCCACAGGTTGGAACGCCACTCGTTGCGTATCTGTCTGATTAATTTCTTGTTCATCTTATCCCCTCCCGTTTAAATCATTAATAATAGATGTCCTGCAGGCATGCCATGCCGGGATGCCCGTGCTGAGCAGATTGAGTACGAAGCAGAATGCCAGGGCATAACCGAATGTGGACAGATGGAGCAGAATGCTTACATCCACCATCGGCGCATTGATGTTGTTGGTGTAAGGCCGAGTGAAGAGGGCCTCATTGCAACCATAAGCGCACGCTACGCTGAGCAGCAGTCCCAATACTCCCGCACACAGGGTCACAATCATATTCTCCGTCAGTATCTGTCTGGCTATGCTCCAGCGCGTGCAGCCGAATGCTCTTCTGATGCCGATCTCCGATATACGCTGGCGCAGCCGGCTGTGCGTCATACTGCTCAGATTCACGGCGGGCACGATCAGCAGTATCAGGAAGATGATTCCCCCTGTGATATATTCTGCTGCCACATCCGGCTCATTGTTGGCACTGAAGTCCAGCGCCTCTTTTTCCGTGTCGTAAGGACGATTGCGGTTAATCAGCTTCATCCCTTCTTTCTTGATGGCCAGGTTGAATTTGTTCACGTTCGCCACCGCTTCATCATGCACTTTCTTCAGGTCGGATTTCTGTCGGGCAAGTATCACCACGCTGAATATGCCCCCGATGCCATTCATCGTCGTCTCATTGAGACCTTCCTTTTCTACTGTAAGCGGCAGCCACACCTGTGCATAAGCTGCTGAAGCCAGCGTAGATACATCACTTACCACTCCTGCCACCTTCACTGAGGTATGCCCCAGACTGAATGTCCTGCCTGCCACCCCGGTATCTGTACCGAAGAGTTTCCGGGCTGTCGTCCTGTCGATGACAGCAGCGGCGATTCCGGCTTTGTAGGCTGCTTCGTCATAAGGCTTGCCATCGATGAAGCTGAAGTCGAATATCTTCCAGAAGGCGGCATCCGTCAACTTCACATCAGCGTTGAATGCTTTCGTTTCGTCCACAGACAGGGGCATTCTGGAAGGAAAACTGGTATAAGCAGAGACTGCCTGCGGGGTCTTCATACTCTTATAAATCGTATTGACAGACGAGATGGACCACGGACAGTTGCTCTCTCCGTCAGGTGACCCGATGGAGGCAAATTTCACATACAGCATCCTGTCTCTGTTACTTTCCGGTGCAAACGGTGCCACCGTCACTTGCTTGATCATGACCACCAGCATGATGAGAAACAGCGACAGGGCTGTACCCACTATGCTCACAATGCTGATGAGCGGTTGCTCATGCATCTGCTGCCATGTCTGTTTGAATATTGTATTGTTCATATTTTTTCTTTTAAAAGAATTTCAGTTACATGCTTACTCTTTTATAGATTTTCAGCTACCTCTACTTCTATATTTAAAATGCGCATAAATTAATATCTAGTCAATCATACCAAACCCTTCTATTTGCTTCCTGACAAAACGCCAGAATTGGTATCACTATTATTTACTCGTTTGTTTACATTGCTCTTATGGGTACCGAAGTCTACGTTGACATATGCTTCAAGCATGAAAATTCTGTTCAGGTCATGCGAAAAGGCATCCTGCCTGTTAGGAGCAAGCTTCGACCAGTTCTCTACATACTGACTATACCTGCTACTGAAAGGATTCAACACCTGAGCTTGTATGCCCCAGTTATCCTTGTTATAGCCGACAGATATCGAATGTAGAGTTTCCTCCTTGGTTAAAGTCTCTCCCCATAGTATTTTATGCCCTTTGCTGGCACTAGCCATCAGGAACCAATTCCCCTTCAGAAAGGTAACAGAACCATTTACGCCAAAATCAGAATAGGTGTGAGTATAATTATTCCCCTCACTTATGTATCTGTTCAAGTATGTGCTGACATTAATCTGAAGATTTTCACCAAAAGGAGTCAGTTTCAAATTTAAATTATTCTGCAATCGATGAAAACCCCTCTGATTTTCCATTGTACGTATATACTTATTATTCTCGAATAATGTTGTCTCCATCAAAGGCTTATCATCAAAGCTATATCTGATAAGATAATCCAGATCCAACCATTTGTACTTCCAGTTGATAGTCAAATCATTAGAGAAGAACATCACGGTCTTGAGATTAGGGTTTCCTCGTCTAACTTGATAATTATCTATATTCTGACTCACATCATTCATATCTGATAATGATGGAGAATAACCTGAAATATAGCCAGTGTATCTAACAAGCAAATTCTTGGTCAGATTGTATGACAATTTAAGTGTTGGTCGAAAGATAAGTTTACTCTGGCTTACATTTTCCTGGCTGTTATATGTTCTCATTACACCACTACCTATGGTGTATACCAGGTTCCTCACCTTAGACATAAATTCCACGTACCCATAGGTCTCAGCTGTTCGCATACTTACTTTCGCACTGATGGTTCCATCGTAATTATTGGAAACGAAAGCCTGATTATGTTTTATGCCAAGTGATAACATGGAATTTTTAATCTTTTGTTCATAGATAGCCTCAGCGATGAGTGAATACTTATCACCTTTCGTCTGCGACGCATAGTCATCAATAGCATTTACTCCTCTTTGGACAAAATGTCTATTGTCCTTAGTATTTATATAGGTTCCTACCACATCAACAAATAGATTCTTACCTTTAGCCAATTCTGTCTGGTAATAAATATCTAATGAAGGTATATTTTCCCTCGAATTCTCATGATCGGATATTCTATATTCCTGTCCAGCACTTGTAAGCTCGGATTCTCTGTCTGATATGGAATAAGGCATATCCATATACGACTGTCTATAGTTAATACTCAGCAGATTGTTATTTTTACTATATTCATAGCCTAATAGGAAATTCATCCTGTCATACTTTACCTTTGTAGGCAAGCCTGTCTCCACATTGTATAGTGAAGTTGCAGTTCCATTAAAGGTTTCAACATTCTCGCGTATCCATTTCAAATCTCTGCGTTCCCAATTAGATATAAACTTTAAAGACGATCTTCCAAAATGATAATTAGCGGAAACATTATAATCTCCTGTTCCCATTTTATTTATGCCATTGGTTAAATCGGCTGAGAAATTTCCACCTGAGTCCCTCTGTTTCAGAATAATATTGATGACAGCTCCCACATTTCCATAACGCAGTCCCGGATTATCATGGTATTCCACCTTTACTATATCGTCTGGTCTTAGAGATTTTACCTCAGGAAGCTTTGCCTTTACTCCATTGATTTGTAACTCAACCGTTCCTCCTGTAGTCATCTCTATACTATTGTTAATAGAATTGATCTCAATGCGTGGAAGACTTAAATTCTGCAGTAACAAAAGGCCATTAATGGATGCCTTCCGTTGCAAACTACTAGGAAAGAGTATCTGTCTGTCAATTTTCTGAATTTTATTACTACCGATGACTTTTACCTCGCCTAAAGCCTTTGGCAATACCATCAGTTTAATCTTTCCCATATCAACATCGTCCGATGCATTATTACAGGTAATATATTGGTCTTCATAGCCTATATATGACAGATGAACGATAAAGTTGTTCGATTGAATACCTTTAATATGAAATTCACCCACATCATTTGTTACGCCAGCAGACAAGAATATCGAATCTGTCGACAGAATTCTGACCGAACATCCAATTACTTCCTTGTTGTTCTCGTCTATAACATTGCCTTTTACACTCCTTTGAGAGTATGCCCCTTTGAAAAACATCAGAAACAGGAGCATCATAAGAATATGCTTCATTATTTTATAATATTAATATGTCCGTCCCAGTGGACGATTATTGTATCTGTCTGCCGTCAAAGAATCTCACCGTGCGGCTGGTCAGTTTGGCCTGTTCCTCATTATGGGTCACCATCACGATGGTGCGGCCGTCTTCCTTGTTCAGTTTGTGCAGCAGGTCCATCACCTCAGCGCCCATTTTGGAATCCAGATTACCCGTAGGCTCATCGGCGAGGATGATGTCGGGATTGCCGATAATGGCACGGGCGATGGCTACACGCTGGCACTGACCGCCGCTCAACTGTGTGGGGAAGTGGCGCATGCGGTGACTCAGTCCCACCTTTTCCAGCACCTCTTCGGCTCTGCGTCTGCGCTCCTTGGCGCTCACCTGTCGATAGAGCAACGGCATCTCCACATTGTCTATCACATTCAGCGAGTTGATGAGATGGAATGACTGGAATACGAAGCCCAGTTTCTGATTGCGGAATGCTGCCAGAGCCTTGTCCTTCATCCCTGCGGTCTGTATTCCCTCTATCTCCACTACCCCGCTGGTAGGCAGGTCCAGCAGTCCCATGATATTCAGCAGGGTGGACTTGCCGCAGCCTGACGGTCCCATGATAGACAGGAATTCACCCTTTTCCACTTCGAGATTCACATTCTCCAGCGCTACCGTTTCAATCTCGTCCGTACGGTAGATTTTGTTGATACCTTTTAATGTAATCATAATCGTATTTTATTTTCTTATTTCTTCACCTTCAGTTCGCTTTTCTCTTTATAGTCGTTCATGTCGCTAACCACCACTTTGTCGCCGGGCTTCAGTCCGTTGATTACCTCCACATAGTCGAATCCTGCCTCGCCCAACTTCACCGTGCGCTTCACTATCCGGTCATTGCCGTCGGCCACGAAGAGTTTATATTCGCCGGGACCTGTATAATAGGCACTGTTGGCTATGCGCATTACATTGCTTTTCACCGAGTTGATGACGTAGATATCTGTGCTCAGTCCTGAACGCAGCACGTTGTTTTGGTCGTCCTTCAGTTGAACTGTAAAACTGATGATGCCGTTTTTGGATAGAGGAGTGACACTGCTGATGACTCCCTCCAGCGTCTTATTGCCGATTTTCACCGTTGCCTTGCCGCCTACTGATATTCTGTCACCATAAGAATCGGCTATTTCTCCGCTGATCTTAAAATGGCTGAGGTCTGAAATCACAGCTACTTGTTGTCCTTGTGTCACCTGCGAACCTATCTGGTTATTGATATAGGTAAGTGTGGATTTACGGGGTGAGCGTATCTTGGCATCTTCCAACGTGCGCTTCACTTCACCCAATGATTTGACAAACATATCCAGGTCTAATTTCTGCACTTTGTATTCGGCAGCGCAGGAGAGCCGCTCATTGGCGAGTTGCTTTTTCTGTTGTTCCAGTTCAATGCGCGCCACGTTATAGTTCATCTCTTTCTGATGCACATTGTCCTTTGTGCTTGCCCCGATACTCTCCAGATATTGTTCGCTACTCATCTCCACCTTCATCCGACTGAGTTTCATCTGAGCCACCCGTATCTGCATAGCAAGGTCGGTGAGTTTCGTGCTCTGGTCCACTCGTAACTGTTGCAGTTTTGATATTCTCATCTGTTTGTCGTCCAGTCCCTTCTTATAGTCCGTTTCCGCTGTCTGCAGATCCAGTTTCAGAATAGGCGTGCCGGCATCCACTGCGTCACCGCTTTTCTTATACGTCTCCACGATGCGCGAGTTGATAGGCGAATTGATAATTTCCTCGAAGATAGGCGCTACCTTGCCACTGGCATTCACACTCACTTCTATAGTGCCTTGATCTACGGTAGAGAAAATCAGGTCCGTGCGGTTTACGCTCAGTCCCATCCATTCTTCCAAAATGATGAAGCAGGTAAAAATGAGAACGACAATAGCAGCCGCACGGATGATTCTCTTGTTCCGGCGTCTCTTGATTTCTTCTTTTGGTATTTCTCTGTCCATAACGGTTTATTAATATTTTGTCTGTCAATTAACAAACAATCACCGTGCCAAAAGCATAAAACGTTAAATATCAGCAAGTTAGATAAAAACGCTACTGTCCGATTCCGAACACTTAGTTCATTATCGGACACATACAAACTGTACGGACGACCCATTGTGGGGATTACTGTCCGCTCAGATGCGAACTTACCTCAGATTTAGGGGAATAGAAAATTGATGTCGATTTATAATTCTTCTAATTGCAGGAAGTCGGATAGATACAAATGTTTGATTCCGTTTACATCGCTTCCGCGGTTGAGTCTGTCCATGCTGACAACATATTTAGGGTAGTTGTCATTGATTAGAGCCAGATTACCGAATTCACGTGCGCTTGTCTTTTCGTCGTACATCATATAGGTTACCTGAACGTATACTCTTTTCCCGTTTTTTATCCCGACAAAATCGATTTCTCTTTTCCCTATTTCACCAGTATAGATTTCGTATTCCAGCAAACTGAGCTGTAGATAAACGGCATTTTCCATCAACTTTTGTATGTCTCGTTGCAGACTGAAACCTAACCGGCAATTTCTTAATCCGATATCTTCAAAGAAAAATTTGTCTCCAATCTCAAATTTTTTAAGACCATTGATGTCTATTCTTCCTATCTTATCCACAAGAAAGGCATTGTTGAGAGCTTTCAGATAGTTGATTACCTGTATGGTGGATATGTCTATCCTTTGCGATTTCAAATATTTGCTGATGCTGCTTGCTGAAAACAAATTACCTACATTGTCCGCCGTGTAAAGGGACAAAGTCTCTAAAAAATCTACATTTCTGATGCCTTCCCGCTTGACCACGTCCTTAAGTAGAATGGTGGAATAAACGTTACGCAGATATTCAAACACCATGTCGTCTGTTAATTCAAGGCGTGACAGATAGGGTAATCCACCGTATGTGAGATAGAGCGAAAGAGTCTCGTCATTGTCTGCTCGCTGATGGAACGACATAAATTCCCTATAGCCTAGGCTATGGATATGAAATTCAATATATCTACCTGACAAATAGGTTGATAGTTCGCTTGAGAGCATTGTGGCATTGCTTCCTGTGATGTATATATCGCAGCAGTCTTTTGCCTGAAGGCTCCTCAGTACATTTTCAAATCCTTTGATATCTTGTATTTCGTCAATGAAGAGGTAGTTGTTCTTGTCATCCATGATACGCGGTTTCAGGTATTCAGACAGGTCCTCGTCAGTCTGTAGGTACTTAAATTCTTCAAACTCCTTATTGATAGAAATAATATTTGCCTCTGGATTGTTCTCTTTGATGAAATTTTCAATCTGCTGAAGTATACAACTCTTGCCTACTCGGCGCTGACCGGTAAGTACTTTGATAATGCCTTTGTCTATAAAAGGTATTATCTTTTTGGAATATAAAGGACGGTCAATTATCTTCATTATTTTGTAAGTTATGATTTACATTTGTATGCAAATATAGTTATTTTATAAATCATAACTTACAAAATCGCAATTTTTCTTTGGTATATAAAGTATAATTAACAGATTGTCCTCGTCGTCGTTCATATATCGGACACATTTTGTCCGGATCTAATGCAAGATTCCTTCGTTTTTCAGTTTACTATCCAAATAAACAAAATATCATGAAACAGATTTTTCTTTTTATTATCTTCTTTTTTGTCGCACTTACCATAGATGCCCAGCAGTACAAACATGAAATCAGGGGAAGTTTCGGATTTGGTGACGACAACCATTTGACAAGCGTTCAGAACGATTACCGTGATCACTACCATTTGCAGAAAGATGGAGGATTGATAGGATTCTTACTCGATATAAATGTATCTGCTCATCTGGAATATCTATATCATATCAATCGTAAGATTGCTATCGGAGGTGCTATAGGTATAGGAGAGACGAAAGGTAGTGGCGGCGGTGTACCGTATGATCAGTCGTATGAGGGATGGGATGCTTTCTCTTACGTTTGTAGACGTTTTATTAATGTGTTTTTTCCAGACAATATAATCAGCACATACAGTTATTCATTCCATATCATGCCCGAGATTAAATATACATGGTTGGATAACGGGCATTTTGCCTTGTATTCAAAGGGAGGCATTGGTATCCGTTATTACAAATTCGACCTAGACAGCAACGACACTTTTCAATATCCAGAAATACATGAGGACAAATGTAAAGTAGCTTATCAGATATCTCCAGTCGGTATAGAAATAGGATCCAACCACCTCCGCTTCTCTTCTGAATTAGGGTATGGACAGCAAGGAATCGTCAACTTCGGACTGGTTTGGCACTTCGGAAAGTAAAATCAGAATATTTTTTATTCTCCGTTCAACTGTCTTACATAGTCATACAGTTTCTTATAGAAGGGGTGTCTGCACATTGTATCGGCATCACCCAGAATGATGAGTTTCATCCTTGCCCTTGTGATGGCTACATTCATTCTTCGCAGGTCGCGCAGAAAACCTATCTCACCGTCGTCATTGGCGCGGACCAATGAGATCAGTATCACATCGCGCTCCTGTCCTTGGAACCCGTCGACGGTATTGACGGATATCAGTTTACGGTATGGTTTGAAAAATTCCCGTTTCTTCAACAGTCGGCGCAGGTATTGCACTTGCGCGCGGTAGGGGGATATGATACCTACATCGATGCGCTCTTCCAGTATCCGTTCTTTGCCTATCTTTGTGAAATATTCTTCGAGGGTGCTGAGGGTGAGCTCCGCTTCGTTCTTGTTGACACGTCCGAAACTCTCGCCGACGAACTCTTCTTTGAATTCCATTCCAGCAGTGTTGACCCACGACATGGGGATATCGTAATCCAGAATGCCTCGGTATTTTATCTGAGGAGCCGACTCCACCTGACCGTCATAGAAGTAGTCGCTCGAGAATTTCATGATATCATCATTCATCCGATACTGAATCTTCAGCAGACTGACCACTTCGGGCTTGTTCTCTACGATACGTTCCATCAGGGTCTTGCCCAGTCCGGCTTTCAGGGCTGCTATACTTTTGACGGTAGGGGGCAACTGACAATGATCGCCTGCAAATATGATTCTGGTGGCTCTCCTTGCCGGTATCCAACAGGCTGCTTCGAGAGCCTGTGCCGCTTCATCGATGAAGAGCGTACCGTATTTTTGACCTTCCAGCAGTCGGTTGGCACTGCCTACCAATGTTGAAGCTATCACCCTCGCTTCACCGAACAGTTCGGCATTGATACGGATCTCCAGTTCTGTAGCACGGCTTTTCAACCGGTCTACCTTCTGATGATAATTATCGTCACCCCGTTTACGATGCTGGCGCAGTTCACGTATCGCCTTCCGGATGCTCCACAACTGCGGATAATCGGGATGCGACTCGAAACGGCGTTCGTATGTGAACGACAGCATCTTGTCGTTCACCTTGGTAGGATTTCCTATCCTTAACACGTTCACCCCTCTGTCTACCAGTTTTTCGGATATCCAGTCTACCGCCATATTGCTCTGCGCACAGACGAGCACCTGGTTCTCCCGATGAAGAGTCTCGTATATCGCCTCTACCAGCGTAGTGGTCTTGCCCGTTCCCGGAGGTCCGTGCACCACCATCACATCCTTTGCCCATAACACTTCGTTGACGGCATGTTCCTGTGTGGAATTAAGCCAGGGGAAGGCGATAGGGCGGAAGGTGAACTTCTCCGCTTTTTGTCTGCTGTAGAACAAGTCGCGCAACGATGCCAGACGATTGTTCTTGGCGTTCATCGTCCTGTCGAGGGCATCGAACATCAGGCGGTAACTGCTCTCGTCGAAAAACAGTTGAATGCCTATGTTGTCCTTGTTCTGCAGTTCGATGGCCTGACCGTCATCGGGAATGATAACCACCATACGGTCACCGTCAACAAAACTCACCGTGCCGGTAGACTTGAAATACTTGATATTCTGTTTTTCATCGACAGAGAAGAAACAGACAGGCCTGCCAAACTCGAAATTATGTTCTATCTCTGTGTCTGTCTGACGGGTAATCTCAATGGCCAGTTGATTCAGCGAATTGTAATAACTGCGTCCCACTTTCAGCGGAAACCATGCATCGCCGCGCTTCACCTTGCGTTGCAGTCCCATCGTCTCGGTCTGTTTGCGGAAAGCTTCCTTCTCGCAGTTGTATTCTATTTCGAGTAATGCCCTCTGTCGTTGCAGGGCCTGTATTGGAGATTCCATATTCTCTTTTCTTAGTGATTCATCAGATGCCGTATGGCTGCCATGGGTGCATAGATCAGCATTCTGGGACCGGCCCATTTCATTACCGTACGGATCTTGTCGCGCATTTCCGGTTTATAACAATGAGTCGCACAATTCTTACAGGCCGGTTTGTCATCGCCATATCTGCAATGTTCTAGGCGCGAACATGCATACGCTATCAGTTGCTCGTATTCCTCCGATATCGAAGTCTGGTGCAAATGATGTGTGCAGTACAGTTTCACCATCAATCTGATTGTCTGCTTGTCCTTGTCTGTCCTGTTCATATAAGATATGTAATATGAATGCAAAGGTAGTTGAAAAATAGGGAAAATTCGACAAATCCCAATAAAAATCAGTAACTTTGCATCCGTTATGAAGAAGAAAATAGGAATTTTTATTCCTGCCACTTTGGGAATGCTTACTGCATTCGGTCCATTTGTCACAGACTTTTATCTGCCGATGTTGCCTGATATGGGCGAATACTTCAAGTCGTCGCCATCTATGGTGGCAATGAGTCTGACGGCGGGTATCATCGGTCTTGCCGCGGGACAGATTCTGATAGGTCCCCTGACGGATAAGTACGGAAGAAAGAGAATCTTAGTCGGTTCGATGCTCTTGTTTGCCATCGCGTCCTTATTGTGCATCATGGCCCCCAATATGTTCTTGTTTAATGTGATGCGGGCATTCCAGGGATTTGCCGGTGCCGGCGGAATCGTGATATCCAAGAGTATGGCCACCGATATGTATACCGGCGAAGAACTGTCGCACTTTATGGCTGTTCTGGCAGCTATCAACGGGATTGCTCCGGTATGTGCGCCTGTAATGGGTGGTGTGCTGTCTAATTTCACCAATTGGAAAGGCGTCTTCATCGTTCTTCTTATCATAGGTGTCATCTTGATGATATGCAGTTGTCTGCTCAAAGAGACATTAACGCCCATGAACCGTATACACAAGAACCTACTTCATGTATATGCCAATCTCTTCAAAGTGTTCAGAAGCAGACGTTTCACGACCAGTACGTTGGCTATCATGTTCTGTATGTTCGGCTTCTTTGCCTATATCACATCCTCTTCTTTCGTATTGCAGCAGATTTATGGACTCACACCGTTGCAGTTTAGCCTCTGTTTCGCTTTTAATGCCATCATGATAGGTCTGGGTTGTGCCCTCTGTTCCATGTTTAAGAAACAGACCACGCTACTGTATGTGGGTTCGGTCAACTTTCTCGTATCTTCTGTCTTTGTGGCGTTCTGCCTTGTTACGAAGATGCCTTTGCTGTTATTGATGTGCGGTTACGCCTACCTGATGTTCTGTTTCGGATTGATGCAACCGGTAGCTACGGCTGTAGCTCTCGACAGTCAGCGCGACCATGCAGGTGCTGCCAGTGCCATCTTCGGTGCCAGTTGTTTCGTGGCGGGAGCCGTATCAAGTCCGTTGGTGGGAATAGGTAATATTATGTACACATCGGGTCTGATCATGATGTCAGGTGCTTTGGCTTGCCTGGTGTTCACTCTGATTTTGTGTGCATCCCTGAAGAAAAGATAAAAGTCAATTCCTATTCTGCAATTGTGAAGATGTCACCTGATGAAATCTTCTATATCCGATTTGGAAGGTCTGTTGAGCAACCGACCTTCTTTCCAGTTCAGATCGGGATAAGACTTCTTCAGATCTTTGCAAGCTTTTGAGATATCGCTTCCACCAGATGTAGCGAACGGGATTAATGTCTTGCCTTTCAGATCGTTGCTTTCGATGAATGTGTTGATGATGGTAGGGGCCGTATACCACCAGATAGGGAATCCCATATAGATGATATCATAATCATTGATATGTTGAACCGTACCTTTGATTTTAGGGCGAGAACTGAGGTTCTGCATCTCCACCGAACTGCGCGACCGTTTGTTGGTCCAGTCGAGGTCGGCACTTGTGTAAGGCTCTTCCGGTTCAATCTGATATAAGTCACCACCGGTGGCGTTTGCAATCATCTGTGCAACACCTTTTGTCGTACCTGTAGCTGAAAAAAATGCTACCAATGTTTTCTTTTCCATTTTTGTTGTCTCCTTTGCTTTGTTGTTTTGTGAGCATGCACCCATACTGATTGTTAGGAGTGTAGCCATTGCTAATAAAAAGTGCTTCATATCGAATTATATTACTCTTTTTTGAAGATGAACATTTCATAATAATCACTTAATTATCTTCCAATAGCCACCTTTAGCAGCTCCAATACGTTCTATGATATTTCGTTCTTGAAGCGAAGCTAAACGTCGTTTTACGCTACTTTCGTGTATTCTTAGCTGTTGTGCGATTTCCTTTCTTGAAATATAAGGATTACCCTTGATTAGTTCAATAATAGCCTCTTCCCGTTTTTTCTGGTCGGTTTCTGGTCGGTTTCTGGTCGGTTTCTGGTCTGCATCTGGCCGACTTTGAATTGCACCTATACCTTCTTGATATTCTTTGCTGAAAAAGAAGGTAGTCCATAATCCACCACCATCGTATTTAAATTGAGGCTCAGGAGTGCCCGCACTCTTACATGCTTCGATAATACGCTCAATGCCACGTCCCCACGCTTCTATTTCACCTGCACGGAAGAAAGCATTGGCAATATCGGGATTGTAAGGGCGGCTTCTATGGTTCCCCAAAAGATTATCAATCGTCCAATCTTCGGGTAAGACCCCACAATTCCATATCTCCAATTTGTCATCAAATACGGCTATCTGTATCGGATTCAAAGATTCGTATGCTTTATGCACTACACAATTCAAGAGTGCTTCACGCAAAGCTTCCCGAGGCATAGGCAAAGATTCTATCCGCTGAATACCCTCATAACTGATTAAAGCACGAAGATATTTGGTGATTAGTATATCCAATGCCGTCTTTATTTGCTGAAATAGATTGCCATGTATCTCATCCTGATATATTAAGTTAGCACCTTCTTTAAAGTAGCCAATCTTGATGAAAGCCCCGGTAACGAACTGCTCCGGATCAGGATGAAACAGTAGAGCTGCAGCCCGTTTCAAGTATTTACCTTCCATTAGGCGTAACTTATCAAGCAGCCCGTTGTTATCATCCATCAAATCAGCTTCGTCCATTCGTCCGCTTCGCTTGGCATATTTGCGAAACAGGTCGAAAGTAGCATTGTCTAAATCTTCTGCTTTTAGATAGGGCACAGGTACACCATCCCATGTCTTGCCTTGCTTGCGAAGCATAAAACGGTCGAGTGCAGCACCTTTCAGTTCTTGATTGGTGGCTCCACTACGTTGGTAATACTTTCCTTTATAGCTGATGGGGTAAGGATAAGGATCTGTTTTGATCTCCAAAATGTTCTTATCCTCTTTCTGGGACAGATTGACCTCTACAAGAATACCCATTAAGTCGCGTACTTTATTGGGTATGTCTTCCATCAATTTTTTAGCATCCTCTAATCCGCATATATCGCCATTGTCTCGTATGCCGACAAATAGTGAGCCGCCTTGTGCATTGGCAAAGCCACATATCCATTTCTGATATTCGTCTCGCCAGGATTCTTTGAACTCTATGTTTTGGGATTCTGTTGGCATATTAAAAATTTATGTTGTAAAAAAGTTCTAGATGATAATTGATGTTATATGCAAATGTAATGATAAATTGTGAATAGCTATAATTATTAAGTTGTTTTTAACTTATATAAACTATTCAAAAAAGAGATGCGTGATAACTATAGATTGCTCGACTTCGGAGAGGCGACCCTGCTTCCGGTAAGGGCAATGCGTTTTCGTATCTGCTCAATTCTTTTGAGCTGCTGGAAAGACATCTTGCTATGTTCTTAAGAACATAAAACAGATTTATGCCATAATATTTGGTCATATCATTAGATTTGTTTATCTTTGTAACTGATAATATTTTAGTAATTAAAACGATATATGATAGATATTGATAATATATTATCAATTAATGACGATACGGCGGACAAACTGTGCAAGAAAGTCGCCACCAGAGTACGCGAGCGCCGTTTGGAGATGAATTTCACCCAGGCGGGGATGGCACTGAAGGCAGGAGTGAACATCAGCACCTACAGGAGATTTGAAGCCACAGGAGAAATCGCTTTCCTGAATCTGGTGAAGATAGCAACTGCCCTGAATCTGACAGAAGATATTCGTCATCTGTTCTCGCAACGGAAATACGGTTCCATAGACGAAGTAATCAATGCCGACAAAATAAGAAGCAGGAAGAGAGGTAAGAAAAATGAATAAGGTAACAATGGTGGAAGTGCTTATCGGCAACCGGACTGTCGGCAGGCTGGCACTGACGAAAGATCAACAGTGCGTATTCGAATATGACAGCGAATGGCTGAAAGACGGTTATTCGATATCACCTTTGGAACTACCCTTGAACCTCGGAGTCAAGATAGCTCGTCCTGATCCTTTCGATGGAGGATTTGGCGTTTTCGATGATAGTCTGCCCGACGGTTGGGGTTTACTCATTCTCGATCGTTATCTCCGTCTGCACCGCATCAATCCCAACGAACTGACTATTCTCGACCGACTTTCACTTGTGGGTAGCAACGGGCGCGGTGCCCTTGAATTCCGTCCGGACAATACCATCGTTGACGGTCACGACTCGTTGACCATTGAAGAAATGGCAAGAGAGGTCTGTTTGTTGCTAGGGAGTGAAGACTATACAAGTAACAATCTGGATACACTGTATCGTCGGGGAGGTTCACCCGGCGGTGCACGGCCAAAGGTATTCCTGCGATATGATGACAGCGAATGGCTCGTAAAATTCCCCGCCCGAGAAGATCCGAAGAATATAGGAGAGCAAGAGTATGACTATTCCAAACTGGCAAAAGAATGTGGAATAGAAATGCCGGATACCCGTTTGTTTGACAATCAATATTTCGGAGTGAAACGTTTTGACCGTGACAGCAAGGGCAACCGTTATCATACGGCAAGTGCCGCGGGACTGTTATGTGCAGACTACCGTATTCCAAGTATAGACTATCTGCACTTGATGGCACTTTGCAGAAAACTCACCAATAGCGAAATGGATTTGTGGAAACTGTTCAGAGTGGCTGCATTCAATTATACCATAGGCAACAGAGATGATCATGCCAAGAATTTTTCATTCATCGTCATCGACAGTTCATGGCATTTTGCTCCTGCATACGACCTGTTACCCAGTTACGGTATGAACGGTTATCACACCACTTCTTACAACAACAGCATCACCCCGACTGACAATGATGTGATAGCCATTGCCGAAAAAAGCGGCTTAGACAGGAAAAAGGCAAAAGTGATACTGGATGAAACCAAGGAAAAATTTTTTCGTTTTGCCTCCACCCTCCACAGAGGTCAAAAATAGCTTTGTATTTCTCTGATTAGTAAATACTTGAAACGTGTGGAGGCAAATCCGTTTGCCTCCACACTGCTTCCACACATTTTATGGCCAAAGAAGTTGCCTGTTCCTTCCTCTACTATTTTTTTTCGTTTTATACCTCCATCCTCCACCCGAAGGGTGTGATTTCTTTGTATTGTCCTGATAATTAACTATTTGAAAAAACGAAGTGTCTCCAGAACCTCCACCAAACCTCCACCTATCCTCCACCCGAAAACCAACGAATTAGTCAACCGTAATGATAAATAAGAAAAAAAATAGTCAACTGGAATCAAAAATTACTGAAATAACTTTTTTCTAAAACGCTGTAGAGAGGTTACACCACCGCTGTAATGTTGTTACACCACCGCTGTAGAGTGTTTACACTACTGCTGTAATGTTGTTACGGCACCGCCGTAATGTGATTACGAGGGTGC
>OCTV010000029.1_pt1 | contig 48189 bp, 55 predicted proteins | sample 1539101 | NCBI WGS metagenome assembly OCTV01 (sample SAMEA3991422, study PRJEB22521) | metagenome | biome: anthropogenic terrestrial biome; feature: sewage plant; material: sludge | place: Sweden | collected 2012-09-26 | reverse complement strand
TGTCCCATGTGTTTCCATTGGAACCCCCGACTGGGAAAAAAATGGACGACCACGAACTGAACCGGGCCCACTGCATGCGACTGCTCCCGTTCCGGCGCCCACCCATGCCCTATCGCAACCGAGCCCTTGCCGGCCACACCGCCGCATAGGCAGCGCGCCGCTTCCCGGCGAACAAGGCCGTTCCGATGCTCACCACTATGGCCGCGATACCATATACGAACATCTGCGTCATGACTGCCTCCTGATCGTGGCGCCTGGGGGACGCCGTACCCTCTACTTGTCATCCGATGGTTCGCTGAGGGGACGGATTCCTCCGAAGGAAGAACCCGCCCTCCTCAACGGGAGGCCGCGTGCGGAGTCGCGGTACCTCCTAACGTTCACTGCTTCGGACCGGCCCCGATCCCTGGCGCCCGTTCATCGCTCACTTCGCTGTCTCTCCACCCCGGACACACCGGAATCCGGTGCCATGCGTCTGCAGCGCGAATCCTCCTCGTCCCCGCGCCGTGGCGGTAATATCCGACTGGGGACTGTGCCACGACCCTCCACGAATCACCCGGACGATCCCCTTGTCGGGGCCCTGCGGGTTCTTGTCGGGAGCATTCGCGTAGTAGTCAGGGGCATACCAATCCTGCACCCATTCCCGCGCGTTCCCGGACATATCCTTGATCCCGTACGGCGAGTCGCCTCCGGACAACGAACCGACGACGTGCAACGTCTTGTCGTCGACCCACTCCCGATCGAAGTTCGCCCGGGTCGGACTCGGGGGCTCGTTGCCCCACGGGAACATCCGGCCATCGGTACCGCGCGCGGCCTTCTCCCACTCCGCTTCGGTGGGCAGCCGTTTCTTGGCCCACGCGCAATACGCTTTGGCGTCGTACCACGTCACCTGCACAACCGGCAGCTGCTCGACCCCTTTGGCCGAGACCAAGACCCCGGTGCCATAGGGATTCGGCGGGCTGCGATGGCCGGTTGTGGCGACAAACGCCATGTACCGCTCATTGGTCACTTCCACCTGATCGATGGCGAACGTATCGACATAAACCGACCGTTGCGGCCACTCGTCGGCCCGCCCCTTGGGATTCTCACTGCCCATCAGAAACGTTCCGCCCGGCACGGTGACCATCGGAACCGGATCCAGCTCCTTGAGAGTCGGCGCCGCAAGGACAGGTGTCAGGGCGACCGCACAGGTTGCCGCCACGAACAGGCTCATGCATCTCCACCTGGTTCTTCTCCTGGTCAAACCTTGAGTCATTTCTTCTGCTCCTTGCTCCCCGCGATTGCCTGGGCCGTATGAATCTTGATCTCACCGACAAGCCGTTCCACCTTGCCCGTGTCTCCCCGGTCGGCCGCCTCCTGCGCCTGTGTCACAAGGGTTCTGGCTTCATGCAAATGAAGTTCAATCTGCGCCTGCAGATCAGGCGATGCCACGGTGCCTCCCAGGGCCGCGCGGTGATACACCTCCCACGCGTGATCCACGCTGTGTTCCGCCTCATGCACCATCTGAAGTTTCTCCGGATGGGGGTGCCGGCTGGCATCGATCGGACCGGCTTGGAGATCAGCCGTCATCAAGAGCGCGCTGAATCCGCCGACCAGTGTGATCATCGTGCTGTACGTCATGGCTCTGCCTCCGTCGGGTGTATGGCGGGCCGGCCCCCCGCCTTGTGCACTCATCGCTGTTTCATCGATTGTTCGATGAGAGGCCGCAGCTCCAACAGTTCAACGTTCGCCGGATCCATGGCCAAACCCCGGCTGACTGCCTGCTGGGCCTCGCTGAAGCGTTCCCGCCCCATTTCCACTAGCGCAGTGATGTAGCTGTCCCTGATGCGCTGCTCCCAGTCAGCCGGAGCCGATTTGGCGCACCTGAAACCGAGGCCGACGCCATAGCTGTTATTGAGCGGATGATTCCAGAACCGGTGCGTCGAGCGAATCGTGCCTTCCGGCGCGATCCACGAGCCACCGCGGATGACGCGCTTTTCGCCGACGGTCAAGCGGTCTACGTAGGTTCCGGTTCCACCGACCCACAAGGGTTTTTCCGGACCGGTGGGATTCACCATGGTTCCGAGTCTCCCGTAGTATTTCGGGTCATACCAGTCGCCGACCCATTCGAAGACATTGCCCGCCATGTTGTACACGCCGTAGTAGCTGGCGCCCTCCGGATGAGAATCCACCGACAAGGTCGCATCATGATGCCTGTCATAATTTGCCTTGTTGGAATCGAAGTCGTTGCCCCAGGGATAGAGGTTGCCGTGCGGGCCGCGGGCCGCCTTTTCCCATTCGGCTTCGGTGGGCAACCGCTTCTCGCGATATTCGCAGTAGGTTTTGGCATCGATCCAGTTGACGCCCACCACCGGCTGCTGAGGCTTATTCAAGCGCGGATCGTCCCAGTAGGCCGGCGCCGGATGACCGGTCGCCTTGATGAAGGCGCCATAGTCCTTGTTCGACACCTCGTATTTGTCGATGAGATAGGAATCCAGGAACACCGTATGCGCCGGCCCTTCGTCGTTGAACGCTTCGGCAGACAAAGGCGTCTTCATCCGTTTGTCGTACAGCGTGAGCCGGCGGCCGGAATCTGCCGGCTGGGCCTTGTCTAATCCCATGATCGACGGTCCCTGTCCCACATACACCATGTCTGCGGGAATCTTGGACTCCTCAGCCTGTGCCGTCGCCGTCATGATGGCGACAGTCATGATGAGCCCTGCCCCGACTGCGTTCCCCATTGTCTTCATGCGACACCTCCTGCCCCTGAGGGCCGGGCCGGGGGACGGTCACCCGCCCCCTCCACGGTTATGTGCTACTTCTTCATGCTCTTTTTGATGAGATCGCGAGTGGCCAGATACTCTTTGTTGTCGGGATCCGCCGCCAACGCCTTCTCGATGGAGGCGAGGGCGTCGGCGTTCTTCTCCGCTCCCATGCCGACGAGCGCCTGAATGAAGGCATCACGCCCGGCTTGAGCGGCTTCGTCGGAGACCATGCTGGCCGACTTCGCGCAACGGAAACCCAGTCCGACGCCGTAGGAGTTGTTTTCGGGCTGATTCCAGAACCGGTGGCTGGTGTGCAGCGAGGTTTCCGGAGCCAGCCAGGACCCGCCGCGCAAGACCTTCACCGGGCCTTGATTGGCGAAGTTGTAGCCCTTCTCGGCGCCACGGGGATTGAGCGCGTTGCTGGTGCGGTAATATTTCGGGTCGTACCAGTCATCCACCCACTCGAAGACGTTGCCGGCCATGTTGTACACGCCATAGCCGCTCACGCCTTCAGGGTAGGAGTCCACCGGCGTAGTGCGTCCCACATTCTGTCCATAGTTGGCCTTCTTCGGATCGAGGTGATGCCCCCATGGATAGTGGTTGTCTCCCTCCGGGCCCTTGGCGGCCTTTTCCCATTCCGCCTCGGTGGGCAACCGCTTGCCATCCCACTTACAAAAGGCGTTGGCGTCCGTCCAACTCACTCCGACTACCGGTTGCTCGGGCTTGCTGAGCCGCGGGTCGTCCCAATAGGCCGGTGCCGGATGACCGGTGGCCCGCATGAACTCCTTGTACCGCGTGTTCGACGCTTCGAACTTGTCGATCAGATAGGCATCGAGCACTACCTGATGCCTCGCCTCGTCGGAATGTTCGTGACTGCCCATGGTGAACTCGCCGCTCGGGATGAGGACCATGTCCTTATGGTCGCCGGCGGCCTTCGCCGACACCCCCATCGACATGGATCCAGCCACAAGCACCGCTCCTATTCCAATTTGAAGACCTATGTGCCTCCGCATGAGAAACCTCCTTGGTTGAGAACCCTGACACAACCCCCAGTGGGGTCACGATTGTTGCTAAACAGAGACCTGGCCCTGCAGGGCCGGCTTCGATGTTTTCATTTCCCGTACTACGCCGGCGGCCTGCTGCAGGTGCCGGTTCCATCGGATGACCGGATCAACGACATCACCGCATTGCACACAACGCGAAGTGGAGGAATCGAGCCCGCTTGCCCCGCTGAGCAGGTCCGTGCAGAAATCACGAACCATCAGTCCGCCGCACCGCAGGCAGTTCGACTCCTGGTAAAGAGTCAGAATCTGTCTTCGGATTTCACTTACTGGCACAGTTCCTTCCATTGTCTTTGTGGTCGCCATGATCACTCCTCGCATGTTCATGTCCAATGTTTGCAACCTCTATGTCCAATGTTTAACCTTTTTTGTCCAATGTGTCAATAGTTATTTCAATAAATATTTGACAAACATTGGACACAACCATATACTTGGGCTCAACAATGAATACGCACAGAATTCATAGGGTTGCGAAGCTCACCGGTCTGAGTCGCGATGTGATTCGGGTGTGGGAGCGCCGATTTGGCCTGTTGAAACCGACACGAGGCGCGAATCGCTATCGCAATTATTCGGATGAAGATGTGGCCTTGCTGCGCTATCTGAAGCAGCAATTGGATGCGGGGGCTTCAATCGGTGATCTCGCCAAGCTGGGGCGTGAGGAGCTGATCACCCGCCTGCGCACGGAAGCGCCGCGCCCCGCCGTGGTGGACAATACGTTCGACCGACTCTTGCGGGAACTGCTCTCGGCCTTGGAACCATTCGACCGCGTCACATTCGAGAAACGCTTGAACGGCGCGGTCGCAGTCGTCCCGTTTGAAGAGGCACTCCACGGAATTCTGCTCCCGCTGCAGGAACGCGTCGGAGACCTGTGGCACAGCGGGCGCATCAGTATCGCCCTGGAACATTACGTGACCAGCCAAATTGAACAAAAACTGTATGCGGCCATGAATCAATTGCCGGTGGCGGAATTCGGCGCGAAAGTCGTCGTGGCCTGCCCGCCCGGTGAGGAGCACGACATTGCGGCATTGGCAGTCGCCTACCGTTGCCGCGTGCGTGGATGCCGGGTCTACTACTTAGGAGCCAACGTGCCGATCTCCTCCCTCGGCAGGCTCTGCAGGGAGGTCGCCCCGGATCTGGCCATCCTGTCGTTGACCCTGGTGCTGCAGGAAGGCAACGCAGCGGAATTGATTCACTCGCTCGCAGAGGAATTGAAACCCGTTACCACGGTCATGGCCGGCGGCCATGGCGCGCGCGTGATGCGCGATCAGTTTGCGCAATACCGCATCGATGTCCTGGATACCTTCAGCGAGTTGGACGAAGTGCTGGATCGATTCACCAGGCGATTTACGATCCCGGGATGACAGGGAGGCACCGTTCGGATGGCTGTCTATCCACTCACCGTGTTCTATGACGGAGCCTGCCCCATTTGCGCCCGCGAAATGGCGCTGATGAAGCGTCTGGACAGGACACAACGCCTCACCCTACTCGACTTTTCTCTTGCCGGCTTCGATGCCGCACCGGCCGGCTTGGCTGTCGCGGATCTGAGCGCGGTGATTCACGCCCAGTGGGCGGACGGCGCCGTCATCACCGGTGTCGAGGTCTTCCGTGCGATTTGGGAGGCGGTCGGCCTGGGATTCCTGTCCCGCCTCAGCCGACTCCCGATGGTTGCTCCACTTATGACGAAGGCCTATGGATGGTTTGCCAGAAACCGGCTCTGGCTCACCGGCCGCAACAACGCCTGTCCGGGAAATGCTTGCGCCGCCGCTTCACCCAAGCCACTGCGAGCCTCACAATAGTCCCCGTCCTCTCTTTCCCAACGCGCCAGTCATGACAAAGCATGGCGAAGCCACGAGGCCCGGATCAGGCCTTCATTCCGAGCCCAGGCATGTTCCCACTCGGTCGAACATGGCATCGTGCGAAGGAAAAGTCTGACAGAGGCGCCCTACGCAACCATCCGAACCTCAACCAACGGCACTAACCATCACGAACCACCAGGCCTGGGCAATTTCCTAGTATCCACCCGGGAAGTCCCTTGCTGACAATTTTCAAGGAGATGCTACTGTTATTCAGAACGTCCTCATGGTGCGAGACCGCGTCAGCAGAGTCATCGGGAACAGGACCGCCGCTTCACGTCACATTCATCCCCTTCAGCATGACATTACGCGTCAGCCTCATCGTGTTGTTCAGCATTGGCGGTATCCTACTCCTGGTGGGCTATTGGGCGGACCAGTACCACCCGGACCTCCTGCCGCATACGTTCTCATTGCAAACCGCTCCCCCCGATCCCTCACAGGGACAACCAGGTGTGACCATCAACCTGCCGCCCGTCGTCGCGCCCGTGGATGACGGCCAACGTTACTATTATGTGCAGGTCAATCTGGCCTTGGAGCTCGATCGCTCGGGGACCGCCGGATTGATCCAGGCCCGCCACGACGCGATCGATCGGCAGGTGATGGAAATTCTTCACACCTATGCCGTCAGCGATCTGCGTGCGACCGGGCAGCTGCCGGCCTTGCGAGCAGACATTCGACGCGCCATCAACACGTTGCTTCCCAAAGGACAGGTCCAGAACGTCTATATCACCAACTGGTTGATGACCCCGGTCGGGTACTGAACCGCTTCTGCAAGAAATGCGACTGTCGACGGATCAGCCTTCCATGCCTGATGCTTCCGAAACACAACTGCAGCCAATCCGGATGAAACCCCGTTCGCTCTAGCAGGCTGCGGAAAAACTCGATTGTTGCGTCATACGCCGAGATCAGTTCATGTGGCGTGTTGGTATCAGAATCGGTCGCAGGATGCGCAAAAAGGCCGTCCAGCAAGGCCGCAGCGAGCGAAGAGGCGAATCGTACCCTCTGCCGTACGGTGAGCGTCTGAGCGATGCGAGAACGCCGCTGGCGGCCTTTTTCCGCATCCTGCTAGGCGGAAGGGACCGGCTGGTGTCGTGGCTGGATGGTCATGCGGATGCCGTGTTTCGGACGCAAGGTCACCATGATTTCAGGTTCGACGTGTTCTTGCGCAAGCTGCAAATCGTAGGAGCGGCCGATCAGTGCCAGGAGCAGCGGCCCTTCCACCGTCGCGAAATGCGTCCCCACGCAGGCCCGTGGTCCTGCGCCGAACGGCAGATAGGCGCATCGGGGAGCCGGCCGTTCACCCTCGAGCCATCGCTCCGGCATGAATCGCTCTGGATCGCGCCAGAAGGCCGGATGCCGATGCAGGTGATAAATGCCCACCAGGACCAGCGCCCCGGCAGGCAGGGTGAGCCCGCCGATGCTTGTGCGGCTGGCGGCCTTTCGCTGGACCGCAGGAACGGGAGGATATAAACGAACCGCTTCATCGAAAACCGCGCGAGTGTACGGGAGTTGCTGAAGATCGTCGGCCTGAGGCGTTCGCCCCTGCAGCACCCGGTCCACCTCTTCGTGGAAACACGCCTTTACCTCCGGATGGGTGGCAAGCAAGTACCAGGTCCAGGCGAGGGCATTGGCGGTGGTCTCGTGTCCGGCCGCAAAGATGGTCAGCGCTTCATCCCGCAGTTCCTGATCGCTCAACCCGGCGCCTGTTTCCTCATCGCGGGCCCTGAGGAGCAGATCGAGGAGATCGTCGCGCTGCGCCCCGGTGCGGCGGCGCTCGGCGATCAATCCATAGATCAGCTTGTCCATGAACTGCAGAGCGAGACGAAATTCACGGTTGCGCGGGGTCGGCACCCACAGGGGCACACGCAGCGGACTGTGAAACGAATCGAACGCATACTTCAGACTGACCCGTAGCGCATGACTGATGTGGTCGATATGGTCCGCCACGTTCGTGTGAAACATTGTTTGAGAGATCACTTCGAGGGCCAGCCGCATCATTTCGTCGGCGATATCGACCGGCCCCCCCGCGTGGACCGTCCAACCCGCGATCCGCTGCTCGCCCACCTGCGCCATACGCTCGGCCATCGCCGCCATGCGGGCGCGATGAAAAACCGGCTGGATGATGCGCCGGTGCCGCTTCCAGACCTCGCCCGAACTGGTCACCAATCCGTTACCCAAGACCAACGCAAGGCCGGTGGGACGCCGCGGCTCGTACACTTTCACGAAACAATCGGCCTGATGGACGAGAATCTCTTCGGCGAGATCGGGATGGCTGAGGAGGTAGAGCGTCTTAGGACCGAGCCGAAAGCGTAGCGCATCGCCGTGCCGGCGCCACCACTGCGACATGGCCTGCAGCGGTCGCCGCCTGAACGCACGCAGGTGGCCCAACAGGGGCTCGCCGCCGGGAACATCGACCAGCGTATGAGATGGCTCCACATCGACAGGCATTGAGTGAGGTGAGACGGTTGATTGTTGGACGCGCCGGGCATTGGATCTCACAAGGACTGTTCCGCATCGTACAAACTTCGCGTGAAGAGTGGTAGGGCCGAACCACCAGGGCTACATGGCGTACAGCTGGCTGGCACTTGCGTTGGTAACGTTCCTACCGTGTGAATCTGGCGCTATTTTTTGAACAGGCGCACATAGTCCTGAAAGATGAACAGGCGATTACGCCTCTGTCCGGTCAGCTCACGAAGAATGCCGAGTTTGACGAAGTCATCGATGAGCGCAGCGGCGGTATTGGTTTGTGTCTTGATGAGATCGGTGACCATTTTGATGTTGATCACCGGCGCCCGGTAAAGAGACTTCATAAGCATCTGCGCGTTAGCCTGGCGACGCACATGGAAAGTGGGCATATATTTGCGCTCTATCCGCTCCTTGAGTGTAAGGATGTCCCTGAACACTTGGATGGACAAGGCAGTCGTCTCGCGCATGCCGAGCAGAAAGAATCGTAACCACGGTTCCATCTTCTGAGTCGTACGCACGGCCATCAGTTGATCGTAATACTCGCCCTTGTGACGCTCGAAGAAGTCGGATAGATACAGCGCAGGCTTGTGTAAGAGGCCGGAGCCGACGAGATAGAGCACAATGAGCAGACGACCCAACCGTCCGTTTCCGTCTAAAAACGGATGGATGGTTTCAAACTGATAATGGATGAGCGCGATTCTGACCAGATGCGGAACATGAATCTGGTCGTTGTGCATGAACTTTTCCAGGTCACTCATGAGATCCGGCACATGGAGGTGATGCGGCGGGATAAAGGTGGCGTGGTTAAGACTGACACCGATCCAGTTTTGGCTGGTGCGAAATTCTCCAGGCTGCTTGTGCGTGCCACGCACCCCGCGCAGCAGCACAGCATGAGTCTCTCGCAAGAGCCGATTGGACAAGGGCATCTGGTCCATCTGTTTGATCGAAAAATTGATGGCCTGGATGTAATTATGCACCTCCTGCCAGTCATCGCGTTTTTCCGGATCGACGTCGAGCTTGCCGATCAGCGCCTCTTCCATATTGGTCTGAGTGCCCTCAATACGGCTTGAGGTCGTGGCTTCCTTGGTAATGTGCATTCGGATGAAAAAATCCACGTCCGGGATGAGCTGAGAAAACCCGTTCAACTCTCCGAGCAGACGATTCGTCTCTTCCAGGAGTGTGAGAATCTGGGGATCAGACACGACCCATTCCCGGTTGATCGGCGTGGGCAGGAAGCTGCGGTACTCGTACTGTTGTTCGTACCCCCCCGACTTGAACTCCTTGATGTTCATGAAACTCCTCGACTCCTGCCGGGCCAATTTGATCTAAGCGGACTGCTATGTCAAATGCGCCGCGCCAAATTGATATAACGCAGAACGTATGTCAAATGGCCGGGCTGGATAGATAGAAGGGCTCGCAATCGAGCAAGCTACTCGGAAGGCCAGGAAAAGAGAGAGAAAGACTGCTAGAGGGTTTTTCCTGTCGCCGAGAGCCATCGGAAGGGCTTCGGGTCGAGCAAGCTGTGTATGGTGCCGAAGCCGGGAGTTGAACCCGGATACCCTTACGGGCGCTGGTACCTGAAACCAGTGCGTCTGCCAGTTCCGCCACTTCGGCCTAAGGAATGGAGTGGGATTATCGCTGATCGGTTTCGACCCGTCAAGGTGAGGAACATGAAAATATCCGTCGGCTGAGGTGAATCGAGTTCAGCCGGCGGTCAGGACCCCGTCGGTGAGATTCCAGGCGCCACCGGCCGTCACCTCGCGCAGGTCGCCGCTGAGCACAATCCGTTCGCGGACCAACCCCGCCGCCGCCAGCAGAAAGGCCGCGCGGATGCGTGGCGCCTCATCCGCAATCAAGACGTCGAACCGCACCTTGCGAAACAACGGATCGACCGCCACCCGCGCCGCCGTGGTGACGATGACCCGCCGGTTCTGCACGAAGGCCTGCCGGTTGGTATCCTCCTGCGCCGCCAGCAGTTCGCGAATCTTCTTCGTGCCCCCCAAGCGGATGACTTCTTCCTTGAGTTCGGCAAATTCCGGCTTGAGCTCCTTCGGGACCGTCGCCTCGGGAATCAATTCGGCAATCCGTTCCTTGGCGATGTCGACTTCATGGCGAAGCCCGGCACAGTGCCGTTCATAGATCGCTTTGTACTCACGCAGCGATTCGACGTTTTTTCCTACCGCCTGCATGGACAACCGCTTCCAGATGGGGAGTTGTTCATAGTCGGTCAGGGTCTGGTCGATTTCCTTGATCTTGGCCAGGAAATCGGTCAACTGGGTCACCAATCGCCATTCCAACAACCGCACCTCGTCCAGATCCTTCTGCTTTTGGGCCTTGTAGGCCAGAATCGGCGTGAGTTCACGGAACCGATCGTACTTTTTGCGCAAGACCGCCTTGTCGGAGCGAGACTTGGCATAGAACTGATGCATCTGCGCCTCGAATCCCAAATCCGGAAGAGGAATGCCTCCGCTCTCCTTGCTGGTCGCCACTTCGTACCGACTCAGCCAACTTTTGAACGTCAGTCCGGCTGCTTTCATCGCCCGGGCCGTGAGAAGGGTGATCGCATCGGCGCTCTCGTGGTCCGGAGCAACGAGAAGAATGCGTTTGTTGCCCCGAAGCAGCTCAATAATGAGCGTGGCCAGCTTCTGCCGACGCGCCGTCAGATCGTCTTGCCACAAGGGCGTCAGCACGGAGGTGGGCACCAGGGCCTCCAGCGCGGCGCGGTCCCCCGTTTGTCCCGCTTCGAGGACGGGGAGAAGCCGTTCGGCCGGGCCGAGTGTGTAGGAGGCGCCGGTTTTGCTCATTTCTGCCAAGCGGCGGCTGGTGGTCAGGGCCAATCCACTGGCATCCGGCACCAGCGTGGCGCTGGGTACCACATCGCCGATGGCATCGAACAATTGCAGCACGAGGCGCTCCCCGTCCTGAAACAGCACAATGCCCTCCGTGGGTTCAGCCTCTTCGCCCAGGAGCAGAGTCGCAGACAGATCGGCTCCCACCACCACGTCGGCGGAGAGATAGAACTCATACAGGTGCAAATTCCCGACGGTCTGGAGCAGCCGGCCTCGCGTGAGCGGAATCGATTGGTCGAGCCCCTGCTCCGTGCCGCGCGCGGCATCACCGTCCAGCGTCGCCGCCAGCTGATCGAGGAGATCGGGCAAGGTGTCTGGTATTGCGGTCATGTTCCGTTCTTCCCCTGCGTGTCGTCGTGGCGCAGCCTGCGACGCCGGTCGCACAACCGTCAGCGCATTGTTCATAGAATCGGGAACGTATCTTAAAGAGTTCCGAAAGATCCTGTCCACCAGCGACGCACGCACAAACAATCCACCGCTGAAACGCGACAATGAACGGAAAGAGCCGCACTGAACGCCTGCGCCGCCATTTCGAGCCGAATGAAGAAAACCGTCGCATGCCTCCAGATCAATTGACTTTTGCACAGCCCGCCAGTATGCTTTTTCCCTTTCCAACAGAAGGAGTTGCAGTATGAAGGTGATTCTCCAAGAAACACTCGAAGGCGTGGGCGACCTCGGCGACCTTTTGGACGTCTCCAACGGGTTTGCCCGGAACTATCTCTTGCCCCGCAAGAAGGCCGTTGAAGCCAATAGCCGGAACATCAAAGAATTCGAACATGCCAAGCGGGCCGCGGCCGAGAAGGCCAAGAAGGAAAAGCAGGACATCGAGGCGCACGGCAAGAAGATCTCCGCGGTCTCGCTGACCGTTGCCGCCCAGGTCGGAAAAGACGACAAGATGTTTGGATCCGTGACGGCCAAGGATATTGCGGAAGGGTTGGCTGAGCAAGGATTCACCGTGGATCGCCGCAAGGTCCAGCTGGCCCAGCCCATCAAGGAACTCGGCACCTTCGCCATTGCCATCAAGCTGCCGCGCGAAGTCACCGCCACCATTGCGGTCCATGTGGTGAAGAAGCAAGACGAGCAAGAAGCGCAAGCAGAGCCGGAAGAAGCCGCACCAACCGCATAACCCGTTGCGGGATCATGCGTGGCCACCGGAGAGAAGGCTGCGCTCGGAGGAAGCATGCAGGAGCTGATCGGTTCGTTGGACGCATTGAAATCAACCGACCCTGAAACCTACGAGGCTATCGTCGCCGAGGAGCAGCGGCAACGGGACAAGTTGCTGTTGATCGCCTCGGAAAATTTCGCCAGCCCCGCCGTCTTGGCCGCCCAGGGCAGCGTGATGACGAATAAGTATGCCGAAGGGTATCCCGGCAAGCGCTATTACGGCGGTTGCCAGCATGTCGATACGGTTGAAAGCCTCGCCATCGAACGCGCGAAACAGATCTTCGGCGCCGAGCACGTCAACGTGCAGCCGCATTCGGGATCGCAAGCCAATATGGCCGCGTACCTGTCCGTGCTCAAGCCGGGCGACACGATTCTGGGATTAGACCTCGCCCAGGGCGGACACCTCACCCACGGCAGCAAGGTGAATTTCTCCGGCATCATTTTCCGTGCATTTTCGTATGGCGTCGATCGCCAGACCGAAACCATCGATTATGGGGCGGTTCAGAAGATCGCCGAGGAATGCCGTCCTCGCATGTTGGTGGTGGGAGCCAGCGCCTACGCCCGCACCCTCGACTTCCCCAAGTTTCAGGAAATCGCCAAGTCGGTGGGCGCGTACCTGCTGGTCGATATCGCGCACATTGCCGGGTTGATCGCAGCCGGGTTGCATCCCAATCCCGTCCCCTACGCGGATTTCGTCACGACCACGACGCATAAAACGCTGCGTGGCCCACGCGGTGGCGTCACCATGTGCAAAGCCGAATACGCCAAGGCCGTCGATAAGATTATCTTCCCCGGCCTGCAGGGCGGCCCCCTCATGCATGTGATTGCCGCCAAAGCCGTCGCATTCAAAGAAGCGCTGTCGCCCGCGTTCAAGCGGTACCAGCAGCAGGTGCTCGCCAACGCGCGCACGCTGGCGCAGGGACTCGTCGACCGTGGCTATAAAATTGTGTCGGGGGGAACCGATACCCACCTGATGCTGGTCAACCTTACCAACAAAGGCATCACGGGGAAAGAAGCCGACGCCGCCCTCGACGCCGCCGGCATCATCGTCAACAAGAACGCCGTCCCCTACGACGAAAAACCGCCGGCCACGGCCAGCGGCATCCGGATCGGCAGCCCCATCGTCTCGACGCGCGGCATGCGCGAGGCAGAGATGCGAGAGATCGTGGCGCTGATCGATCGTGTGTTGCAGCATCCCCAGGATCAGCAGGTGCAGGCCGAGGTGCGGGCGCAAGCAAAAACGTTGTGCAATCGTTTTCCCATCTTTCATGCCTACGATTCGTCTCCCGCTTAGGCAGGACGTTCGCCAGTGAAGTGTCCTTTCTGCGACGATGTCGAGGACAAAGTCGTCGATTCGCGGATGGCCAAAGAAGGCGAGGTCATCCGGCGGCGGCGCGAATGCCTGTCGTGCAAACGCCGGTACACCACCTACGAACGGGTCGAAGAAACCATGCCCGCCGTCGTAAAAAAGGACGGACGACGGGAGCCGTTTGATCGGAGCAAGATCGTGTCCGGGCTCAAAAAAGCCTGCGAAAAACGCCCGATCAGCACCGCGACCATCGAAACCGTCACCGATCGCATCGAAAAGCGCATCCAGGATTTAGGTGAAACCGAGATCGTGAGCACCGCCGTCGGTGAGGAAGTCATGCGAGAACTGTCTCAACTCGATCAGGTCGCCTATGTTCGATTCGCCTCCGTGTATCGGGAGTTTAAAGACATCGACCAGTTCATGGACGAGATCAAAGCCCTGGCCCAGCAGCGCCGGGAGCGTTAAGCCCTCCCCTTCTCTTCGCTGTTTCGGATCGGTCCGCTCGGTGTAGGTCTCGGTAGGATGGGCACCAACAGAGGAGAGACCTGCGCACTCCCGATAGGCTCTGAACCCATGGCAACGACCAAAGTCACCCGCAACCGACGAACAGCCAAGCGACCAAGCCGACGCCGATCGCCGGGGGCTACACACGTGGTCATCATCGGCGCGGGCCGCGGCGGCACCGCCCTGATGGAGATTTTCGCCAATGATCCCTTGGTCCGCATCGTCGGCGTGGCCGACATCAGCGATCAGGCACCCGGCCTCGGCCTCGCCAAACGGCTGCACATCCGCGTGACACGCAACTATCGCCAACTGCTGAAAATGGGGCCGGTCGATCTGGTCATCGATGTGTCGGGCAACCCGGAGGTCGGCGAATACCTGCAGGACATTCGCCGCATGGGCGTCTCGGTCATCGGGGGGGCCAGCGCCAAATTCATGTGGCAGTTGATCGAGGCGCGCATTCGCGCCACGGCCGACATCGAAAAAGCCTTGAATAAGTACCAGTCGCTGTACCGCTTGTACGTCAAAGAAACCGGCGCCGCGGTGACGGAGGAACGGACGCGCATTGCCTGCGAAATTCACGACGGGTTGGTGCAGAGCCTCGCCGGCGTGAACTTCAAGCTGGAGCTCTCTCAAGAGCTGATTCGGAAGAATCCCAAAGCCAGTCTCGCCACGATCCGTGAATCCAAAGCCCAATTGAAACTGGCCATTCAGGAGGCCAGGCAGGTCATCTTCAACCTGCGTCCGCTCCACTACGACAAAATGGAGCTCATCCCGGCACTGACGAACTATCTCAAGTCCTACGAAACCCAATACCATATCAAGACGGCCTTTTCCGTGACCGGAGACGAAACGATCTTGTTCCCGCGCACCAAGATCTTCCTGTTCCGGATCGTGCAAGAAGCCCTGAGCAACGTGCAAAAGCACGCCAAGGCCGGCCGGGTGTCGGTGCAGCTCGATATTCGGTTTGATCTGTTGCAAGTGACCATTTCCGACAACGGGATCGGATTCGACATGGATGCGGTCCTTCGCGATCCCGAAAAGTGGGATCACTTCGGCATTCGCGGCATCCTGGAACGCGCACGACTGGTGGGCGGGGAAGCCACGATCGACTCGAAGAAAGGGCGCGGCACGCGCATCGTGCTGCGAATCCCACTAGCCGACAAGGAGACGATTCGTCATGGAAAAAATTAAGGTACTGATCGCTGATGATCACCGCGTGGTGCGCGAAGGCCTGGCGGCCATCCTCAAGACCAAAGACGACATCAACGTGGTGGGCGAAGCGCAAGACGGCGTGGAAGCCGTGGAGAAAACCAAAACTCTCATGCCGGACGTCATTCTCATGGATGTCAGCATGCCCCGCATGGGCGGCATCGAAGCCACCCGTCAAATCAAGCGGGAATTCCCTCACATGGGCATCGTGGCGCTGACGATGTATGAAGAGCAGCAATACATCTTCGATCTCGTGCGCGCCGGCGCCACCGGGTATCTATTGAAAGACTCTGAGTCCTCACAAATCGTGGCGGCCATCCGGGCGATCTACCGGGGCGAGTCGCTTATTCATCCGTCGGTCGCCAGTAAGATCCTGGCCGAGTTCTCCCTCATGTCCCAGAAGAAGGGCAAGAAGCCGGCTTGGGTTGAACACGATTTGACTGAACGCGAAATCACGGTCCTGCGCCTCGTCGCAGACGGGAAGACCAACAAAGAAATCGCCAACAACTTGGATCTCAGCGAGAAGACGGTGAAAAACCACGTCCGCAATATCTTTCACAAACTGCAGGTGTATGACCGGACCCAGGCCGCGATTCTGGCCATCCGCAAAGGGCTGATCGAATTGGAACCGAGACCCTAACGGAGGCCGCGCCACCAATGCAAAGCCCAGGCACGGATCTCGATATTGATGCCGGAATACGTGGTTCCCGCTAAACCCAGCCTGATATAATCAGTTAACTCATTGAAAACCAAACACTTCCGTGCTTCGCCTCTTCCATCAAAAGATACAATTGTGTGAATTTCACCACAGTGAGCACTTTCAACCATTCAATATAATTCAATATATATCAATAACTTACGATTAATTTAATGCTTGGCACAAGCATTGCTCATCTTGGAGTACACATTACGGAGGAGGCACCGTGCGGTTTCAGCAAACGATCGGATCACCAGTTTCATGTTCGGGTGTCGGGCTCCACTCAGGCCAACCGGTCACGCTGACACTCCGCCCAGCTCCCCCTAATACCGGAATCGTGTTTGTCTATCGCAACGGATCGGAGGAAACCCTCCTCCCGGCTGCGGTCTCAAATAAAGTACCGACCGAGCTCTGCACGGCCATCAGCGTCAACGGCCGTCAAGTGAAGACCATCGAACACCTCCTGTCGGCTTTGGTCGGCATGGAAGTCGACAACGTGTACGCAGAAGTCGATGCAGGGGAAGTCCCCGTGCTGGATGGCAGCGCGAGCCCCTTCGTGCGATTGATTCGTGCGGCCGGCGTGATCCCCCAGACCCGTCGCCAATCGTATGTGAAAATCACGCAACCCATTGAGGTTGTTGATGGAGCACGCCGAGTCAGAATCGAGCCGTCTTCCACCCCGAAGATCACGTACTCCATTCACTACGATCATCCATTGATCCAAACCCAGTCCTACACCTATGCCTGCTCCGCCTCGGCTTTTGAGCAGGATATTGCAACGGCTCGCACGTTTGGATTTTTGCACGAAGTCGAAGCCCTGTGGGCCAGAGGCCTCGGAAAAGGCGGGACACTGGACAACACCGTGATTCTGTCCAAAGACGGTGTCGTGAATGAATCGGGCCTGCGCTTCCAGAACGAGTTCGTCCGCCACAAGGTCCTGGACTTGATCGGCGATATCGCGCTTCTCGGCTTCCCGTTCATCGGCCATATCGTTGCGGAACGATCAGGTCATGCCATGCACACCAGACTCGTTGAGCAAATCCTGGCTCAGCGCGACAAATGGGCCCTCATCACCGGGGAACATGCAGTCGCGGCATCCGAATCTCGCTCTCCGCTCGGGCTCCTTCGCCCCGCACCATCCCTCGCGATCTAACCGCTGCTTCCAAGCACCCGCATACGCAGATACACTCCTATGCCTATGCCCCATAAGGCCATGGCTGCTTTTAGGCATAAAAAAACGCCGGAGGTAAGTGGCCTTACCCCCGGCGTGTAAATCCTGGTGGGACTTACTTCTTCTTCGCTGCCTTCTTCGCTGGTTTCTTCGCTGCCTTCTTCGTTGCCAAGACTCTCACCTCCCTTCACACATTTAGAGTTGATATGAACTTCTTCCGCCCGCTTACACTACTGCCGTTAACTCCTGGGTCATCACCGCAAACGTGTTCGGTCCGACTTTCTGGAATCGCTTATCCCGCTTTAATGATGTCGCCACAGACGTCAATGGTGTCTTACCCTTGATCTGCAAACCGCCCTCCAGGAGGCGCTGCAAGAGCTCCTTGGCATGCATCGGCCGGCTGGCTTCGCGGAGAATCTGATAGGCAGCCTCCGGGACGCTCTTTCCGACATACTTGCTTTTGCCGAGCAGGATTTCACGCGATTGGTCCGTGACATCGGTCACAGGGAGAGGTCGAATACCTTTTTCATCGGTAATAATCTGACTGGAGAGGCTCGCCAGCTTGGCCTTGTCGGCTTCAACGCGATACAGCGTTTCCGCCAGCTCCAGGTATTTCTTGATCATCGCGATTTCGTCGTCGAGCCGACGCCGCTTTTTCTCAAGCTCCTGGTAGCGATTCCGATAGGCGCTGATCCGCTGCTCCAAGCCCACCAGAATGTCGGTCAATTCTTCCACAAGCAAGTCCTCAATAAAGCATACTTGCTTTATAGCAAGTGAATCATTTTCTGTCAAGTGATTCAAAACAACTATTTGATCGCATTCCACGCGTGTGCAAGCCGAATGCATACAATGCCTAACCAAGCCTTGTCATACAAGAACAAGCGTTTTGCGTATCGTTATTTATCAATATCTTACGATGAGTTAACAGGGCCAGACGAAGTCTTTTGGAACGCTTGGACGTGAGTCGTGGTAGGATGCGGCTTCTATGCAGACCTCTGATCGTCCCTCTCCAGAAGATTGCTCCTCATTTCTTGCGACCGCGATCCGAGCGGCCGAAGCAGCCGGAACCGTGCTCCTGGAGCATGCCCGCTCCGGATTTCGCATCGACTATAAGGCGGCCATCAATCTTGTGACCGATGCGGATCGAGGCGCGGAAGAAAGCATCGTGTGCACCATTCTCTCCGCCCACCCGTCCCATCGGATCCTTGCCGAGGAACGCGGGGAGGATGGGGCCACGGACTCCCCATATCGATGGATTATCGATCCTCTGGACGGCACCACCAACTTCGCCCATGGATTCCCGTTTTACTCCGTCTCGATCGGCCTGGAATGTGACGGGGAATGCATCGTGGGTGTCGTGCTGGACCCGGTTCGCCGGGAGTTATTCACCGCTGTTCTGGGGCAAGGCGCGTACCTGAACGGCGAGCGCCTTCGCGTGTCGACGATTGAGACGCTTGAGCACTCGCTGCTGGTCACCGGCTTCGCGTACAACATCCGTGAGACCACCGACAATAATCTCGACCACTTTTCCCGCATCTCACTCCGCGCACAAGGCGTCCGCCGCACCGGTTCAGCCGCATTGGATCTCAGCTATGTGGCAGCCGGCCGATTCGACGGGTATTGGGAAGTGAAGCTGAGTCCATGGGACATGGCCGCCGGCGTTGTGATTCTCCGGGAGGCCGGGGGAGTCGTGTCAGGCTTCAGCAGGGACCGATTTTCATTGTACGGACAGGAGCTTGTCGCCACTAACGGGCACATTCACGAGCACTTGCTTCGCGCCATCAATCAGCACCCCGATCCTCACTGATCAGCATCGATTCCAGCCGGCGATCCCGAGCAATTCATCTCCGACCACGGAAACACCACGCCGCCGGCCGTCCCATGTACAGCGCGATATTTGATGCGGTATCATGCCGCTCTCACATGTCAGACTGAAGGAGCGCACGCACCATGGCAAGCCAAGTCCCTCCGCAAAAACCAGTCGCCCCAGCGGCGAATCCGCAGGATGTCTGGGATGTCGAACTCTTACACGTCCACGTGTCACGCAAAGGACAACTCGTCAATGCCGAATGGGCGCTGCACCCTCAGATCAAGGCAGACTTGAGCGCGGAAGAATGGAAAGAACTCGGGGAACTCATGAGCAAAGTCACCACCATCGTCGGACACCGTTTTTCTCAGGCCCTCGGCGAGGCCGATCCCGCCCCTCCGGGTAACGCCTAACGCATCGGACACTGAAAATCCGCTGATCGCTCGCCGACGCCATATCGTGTCCGGAACGAACCACACCTACTCACCCTGCGAGGTTATCCATGGACTGTTATTACCATTCGAAGGATCTCGGCAAATTCGGAGACATGGGGAAGGGCAACCCGGTGCTGTGGGAAAAGTTCATGAGTTATTACAGCGCCGTCTTCGCGGAAGGGGCGCTGACGGAACGGGAGAAAGCGCTGATTGCGCTCGGCGTGGCCCATGCCGTGCAATGCCCGTACTGCATCGATGCCTACACACAGGCCTGCTTGGAAAAGGGATCGAATACCGAAGAAATGACCGAAGCCGTCCATGTCGCCTGCGCGATCCGCGGCGGAGCGTCACTCGTACACGGCGTGCAGATGCGAAACGTCACTGAGAAGCTGTCGATGTAGGGGAGGGGAGAAGGACGGAAGAGACGCAGAATCCGCTCAGTAGTAGGGGTGCTCGGGTATGGCCAGCGTGAAATACTTCCCGCGCTCTTCATATAGAATGCGACGACTCGTCAAGATGCCAAGCGCCTCGGTCAGCTCGTCTTCCGAGCATGCCATGTCACGCGTTGCCTCGCTCAGCGCCGCCCGAATCTGCTCCCGACTCTTCGCAGCCTCGTTGCACGCCTCGATGATGCCCGCCGCAGGCCAGTCGTACCGTCGTCTCGTAGGCATCTGTGGATTACGCCCGTCATAGATCGTGACATACTCCATGGCCTTGGAGTAATACAAAAACGGCCGGTCGCTGCTGCGCGCCAGCCGCTGCCATTCCTTCACCAAGCCGATCAATTCCTGATAGACGTGGGGATCCACCGGCCAGTCGTCGAGTTCATACTCGAAATCGTAGGCGATCTTGCGCAGATCGACGCGCGCCGCATCATACACATATTCATAGGCTGTCCCCGGACCCGTGATGCGCACGCCGTACTCATGCGGTCTCGTAAAGTAGGGACTGAACCGTTGCAACCAGAATTTCCCGGTCGCCTCCGGCGCTTGCAAATGGAACAGGGACGGCAGGAGATCGATCTGCCGCCGATAGTCCTCATTCGTCTCGCCGGGAAAGCCGAGCAGAATATTCCAGGATACCGACACTCGGTAGTAACAACTCCACTTGAGGCAAATGATGTTCTGCATGGGCGTCACGCCCTTGTCCATCGCTTTCAACTGCGAGAGACTGAGGCTTTCCAACCCGGGCTGCATGCACTTCACGCCCCCCACGGCCAGCGTCCGGATCTGGCTCTTCTGCAGATTGCTCTTGGTTTCGATAAACACATCCAGATCGCAGTGCTCGGCGGCAAACCGGCCGAACAGATTCTCGACATATTTCATATCGATGATGTTGTCCACCAGCCGGAACCGTGTCGTATCGTAGCGACTCGACAGATACGCCATCTCGCGAGCGACCTGTTCAGACGACTTGGCGCGGAATTTCATACTCTGCGCATTCAGCCCGCAGAAGGTGCAATGGTGCTTCTCACCCCACCAGCAACCGCGTGAGCCTTCGTACAATAGAATACGATCCAGGCCGCGCGACGCCTCAGTGCCGAGTTCGGCCAGCAGATGATAATAGTCGTCGTAGTCCGGCGGGCCGGTCTGTGCGAACTCCGTGAAGAGCGCGGTATTCGACTCACATCGAATGTCGCCCTGCTCCCGATACGTCACCCCTTTCGGGCAGGGCCCGGCCGATCCGCTCAGGATATGGGTCACCAATGCTGGGAACGTCACCTCACCTTCACCCACGACCACATGGTCGATGAACGGAAAGGCGCGAAAGTATTCCAACCCCATCTCGCCGTCATAGTTGGCGCCACCGAACACGATCTTCACGTCCGGATACAAATCCTTGATGAGCTTCGCCATGGTCAGACTGGCCACGTTTTGATCGAAGGTGGACGTGAACCCCACGATCTTGTACTGGCCCCAATCGATGCCGGTCATGGCTCCGGTCAGGAATTGCGGCGCGGTCCGCGTGGCCATCTCCTCGAAGAACGAAATTGGCTGGCCGCTCTCCCGGGCAATCTGCTCGAACACCGGCTTGAACACCCTCGGATACTCGGCCCGTTTGGGGTTGTCGCGAAACAGCAGATAGGAGAAGAGCCACTCGCCGAACAGCGCGCGTTTCTCGCAAATCGATTCGTAGAGAGGAATCCCGATCTTGTGCGCGAATCGCACATTGAGGTGATGACACTCGACCCCGATGCCCTTCGCTTTCAACAGCGCCGACAACGTGCCCAATTGAATGGAAGGATACTTCGAAAAACTGAAGGGCATGTTGACGAGCGCCACCTGGGCCTGGGAGCTACTCATAAGATCCCCAGTCCAGCCGGCACAAGGCGGGGGCCAAACCCGGAGAAGTCATGGACATCGTCACGAGACAGTCGAGACCGAAGCTCGCCGCGGGCGCCCGCAGAGAGGACGACGCAGGCGTATTCACCGCAATCCGTCGAGGAGGCCGAGCGAGAACGTCCGCGCCGAGCGAGAGGATCGGCTGTCGCAGTAGATGCGCCATGATTTCTCCTGGTTAGGCCCCCGCCCGGAACGGTTCAAACTCTCGATCCGCTTTGGCGGCCAGATAAAAATCGCTCTCCGTGAGGCCGTTGATCTTGTGTGTCCAGATCTCGACTTTACATTTTCCCCAGGCTACATACAGATCCGGGTGATGGCCCTCGGCTTCAGCCACTGCGCCGACCTTATTCGCAAATGCCAGCGACTGCGCAAAATCCTTGAATGTATAAAGCCGTTCGAGATGGCCTTGGGCATTCAGCGACCACCCACGCCCCACCTCTTGCAACAAGGTCTGTGTACGATCGACGGGGAGGGGAGGGACTCCGCCTCGACAGGGAATACATTTATTGTCGGCCAGACTCATGACATCTCCTTCGCAGACGGTGACAGCCGTCGGTCGTTTCAACAAGGGGCTATTCTACGAGTTGCCCGTTCGGTCCCGCAACCGCCCTATCGCCCTGACGGTTGTGCGACCCTGTGTTCATCCATCACGGCATGCCCTCGTTCGAAAAAGAGCCCTCGATTGATGTCGCCCACGCTGACCATCCCGACCAATGTCCCCTTCTCGACCACCGGAATCCGGCGAAAATTTTTCAAGCCCATATAGGACGCGGCTTCAAGCACCGGGGTCCGTGGCGTCACTGTCAGCGGATTCAGGCTCATGACCTCCTCAACTCGTTGAGTGAGGACGTCCGCATAGCCCTCCTCCATCTCCACAAAATCCCGGCTGTGCACATTGTCATGAATATATTCGCCGTAATTGGGATAAAGAGGAATCAAGACATCGCGCAGCGTCACCATGCCGATCAAGAGCTCACCGTCCTCGACGACCGGAATGGCGCCGCAATGACGACTCAGCATCTTGGTGACCACGCTACGGACCGACTCATTTCGCCTGGCCGTGACCACCCCGGTAGACATGACATCCTGGACAAGCATGGCAGCCTCCTTTCACACAGGGCGACTCGCAGAGGAGTCACCGGAAGGGGAATGTATTCTGCATCATCACTCGCTCTGATCCAAGTCACCTCCGGCCACATCATCCGATCCTGGCAGAGCCGGGACCGGGTCCGCCGCTCACCATCGTACCAACTCACCGGGGGTGAGCCCCTCGGCGTTCTTTGCAGACTTACGCGAAATATGGTAGGGAAGTGGCGTTCGAAAAGAAAGCCCCTCCCTGCAGCCGGTCAACGCAGGATCGGGGAGGGCCCTCTCCCAGGGCATCTCACGCGAGGTCGCTATCGCCACCGTCCTTCGCATCGGTCATCGGGGAGCCGCCGGCCACGCCCCCGAGAACACCCTCGCCGCTATTTGGAAAGCCCGCTCGTTTCACGCAGATCTCATCGAAATCGACCTTCGCGCAACCAGCGACGGCCATCTTGTGTTGCTGCACGACGACACCATCGACCGCACCACCAACAAGAGCGGACACGTGTCCGAGATGTCGCTTGAGCAAATCCAACGGCTCGATGCGGGGAACTGGCAGCGTGTCCCCACGCTGGAGGAAGCCTTGGACGTTGCGGGACGCGCAATCGGTATGATTCTGGAACTCAAAGTGGAGGGAATCGGCAACGAGGCCTGCGCGATCGTCAAGCGCACCGGCTTCCCCGGACCGTTGATCTATGCGTCGTTTCTGATGCCGGAGCTGCAGCGCGTGCGGCAAACCGATCCCGACGCGAAGATTATGGTCTTGCAGCACCGCCGGCTGCCGCCGGACCCTGTAGCCGATGTCGTCGCTTTGGATGCCTCCCATGTCGGACTCCACTTTTCGACGGTCACACCCATGCTGCTGCAGACGTATCACAACCTCGGACGACAGGTCTTTGTCTACACCGTGAATGAATCGCAAGACATCCAACGCATGCGCAACCTGGGCGTGGACGGGATCATCTCCGACTTCCCGGACCGCATCTGAGCTCGGCACAGAGCAGATGGCCTACGGCTCGGAAAGAGAACGGTCCCGTCACTGTCTTGGCTATAAGCCATTTGCTATTTGCTCTTAAGACGCACGTAGCTTCACCACGATCTGCTGGGCAGCGACGCTATTCGGCACCACGATATGACGGTCATCGACCGTCTTCACCAAAATATAGCCCATGGTCATCTCATCGACCACGCCGGTTTCGAGTCCGGTCGGTGCAGACAGTTGCACACGATCGCCCACCTCGAACGGCTGATAGAACAGCAAGGCAAAGCCGGACACCAGGTTGCTGAGCGTGGTCTGCGCCGCCAAACCGAAGAGGATCGACGCCACACCGGCACTCGCCAGCAACGCCGTCCCTACGGAGTGCAGTTGTGGGATCGCGTTGAAGTAGAGAATGACCGCCAGGGTATAGACCACCACTTGCCCCAGCCTGATCAGCAACGTCGAGGCCGCCTGATCGCTCAGAAGATACGCCACCCGGCGCACGCCCAACCTGATCATACGAGCGAGGAACCAGGCAATCAGGATAAATAAGAACGCGTAAAACGCAGCCCCGACCAAGGTGGCAGGATCGATGAAATCTCCGCGAACAAACACGTCAAGAAAAGACATAGGGACCTCCCATGGCACGGCACGTGATTCAGAATCAGCAACTCTTGGGACTGTATGCCATGGAAGAAGGACGGAACAAGGGCGGAAGACCGGGTCGCATAAAATGCCACGGGCGACCCTACACTGCGGTGGGAGGTCGCCCGTGGATGGCGCTTGGGACGCCGAAAATCGATTATATTGTCGGAACCTCAGGACCCGTTCGAGAAGACAGGGTATCAGGATGTCCGTCGGGGGATAATCTATCCCAGGAAACTTGTGTGCCTCGTGTTTGGATCAAATCCTTCTCTTTTTGGATGGCTGTTATCCGGTTATCGGATAGTGCCGAGAGGCACAAGCCAGCGAAGGATCGTCAAACCCGACCGACGATCAGCCCACCCTCAACTCTGCGGGCCGCCCTAGTCCGGTGGCGTAAGTTCTTCCATCTGTGAACCTCCCCGGTTGAGGAGTGGCGAGGTCTCCCGAACAGGCGCGCACTGTCCATCGCCTCGTCACGGTTAACACAGCCCTTGGAATACACAATCCCGTCTTACGCTCCTTAGAAAATCCTGTCAATAGAAAAATCGGCCCTAGTCATATTTCCTGATCCGAATCCGATAGGCCGGTTCGAGCTCTCGTTACGGCAAGGGCCCCTGCTTGGACAGGAGCCCTTGGGTGGCGCTTAGGACGCCGAGTGCTGTCCGTGATGTAGCGGCCCATGAAGACCCGCCGAGTCGAACAAGAGGGAAGAACATCTCGCCGGAAAAAAACAGCCTGTCATCAACAGGCGACGTGTAGAGATCAAAACCAGTTCTCCGCTTAGGGGCATGACGCGATGATGGAGATCGGTGCGTCTTCGATGCCGCGAGGCATAGCCGAGAGAGAACCGGCCGACAGAACCGACGAGACGCTTGCCTTCAATCCGGCAGGCCGTACGGGCCAGGTGGAGTCGTATCGTTCATCGTCCACCCTCCTTTCCGTTGCGGGACTCAGTGGGAGATCTAGACGGCAGCCGCGCGGTCTGTCCGGTCTCCCAGCTACCACGATGGAGTCGGGCCGCAAATCCTATCTACGCTCCTCGAAAAGTTCTGTCAATACAGGGTGTCGTTGGAGTCCCGATGGCGGCCAGACCGACCGCCATCATCCGGTGGCAGGCAGCATGCAGCCTTACCGGTCCGCCGGTGACCGCCCCTCTTTCATCGCATCGCCGGACTGCTGCCTGATCACGGCCATGTCCTGTTTCTTGTAGTCGGCGGGAGGGAGGAACAATGCATCGTCGAGGCTTTTCTTTTCGATGTTCACGACTTCCCAGCGAGCCTCCTCATTCCCCTTGGCGTCACGATCCACACCCTTGATCGGAAACCCGCCGTCCTTAAACAGCTCACGCATCCACCCCGGCAACAACGAAGCACCGCCCGCTTGCGCGCTCATCATCCCGAACATGGCCGCATTCCCGATTCCCCTCGCGATACAGAGCTCGCCGGTGCTGCCGTCCGACTTGTCTTTCGTGTGATAGATCTCGCACGGATACCCCGCGGCCTGGTCGCGTTTTCCAGTCTTGATGACTACAACATCCTCCGACCTGTCCGGCGCAGCCTTGGACGTCTCCCCCGTGGGGATCTCCATATAAATCTTTTCGCCGTGCTGAAGGCTGTACATCACCTTCTTCTTTGCATCGAAGATCATGGCGCCTTTTTCCGCATCCGGACCCGTTTCCTCAAACCGCAGCTTGTCGCCCTTCAGAAACCACTGCTGCTGCATGGTCGTCCCGTCGCTCGTCTCATTCAGGAGCATGAGGCCCTCAAAACCACTCGCCGACACGACTACCGCAACAGCCGTCAGCAAGACGCCTCCCGCCAGACCCAGCATGACCGTACGCATGTCGCTCTCCTTTCAGTCCGGATGCGCGGAGCTACTGCCCGCCTTGCGGTTGTACCTGCTGTTTTTTCATCGCCTCGCTGAGCTGCCTCATGATCTCTTGCATATCCGGTTGCGGCCCGGCCTCACCGGCTGGCTCACCCGCACCGCGGCGCGCGGCTTTGCGCTTTTTCATGTCCTCCAGCATCTTGGAGAGATCCGCCTTACCCTGCCCCTTTTGCTCGCGCATCGCCTTCATCCGTTCCTGCATCGCCGACATGTCCTGCTTCGCCCAGTCAGCCGGGAAGGCAAAGAGGCCGGCATCCAAGCTCTTTTTGTCGATGCTGGTCACTTCCATGCGCATGGATTCCTTGCCCGCTTCGTCATACTGAATGCTCCGGATGGCGAATCCTCCCTCCTCGGCGAGTTGCTTCATCCAGCCGGGCTGCGAAGACCGCCGAGCATCCTTCGGGTCAGCCCAGAACGTCGCGGCTTTTCCGAACCCCTTGGCCACACAGACGTGGCTCTTCAGTCGATGCTGTTCCTTGTCGGTGATGCGCCAGATCTCGCAGGAATATCCCGCAATCGTCTCGGTCTTCCCCGTCCGCTCGACGACCTGATTTTCGAACGCCTGCGCGAGATGCTCCCCACGCTCGCCCGCCAGGCTGAATTCCATATAAGACTTCTGCCCGGGCATCGCCATCTGCATCGTTCCGGTCGTGGCGTCGAAGATCATGACGCTCGTGCGCCCTTCGCCGCGAGACATTTCCATGCGGCCCTTGTCACCCTTGAGATACCAGTCCATCGCGCTCTTCATATCGGTGTCCGCGTGACTGGTCGTCATGTGGAGCACACCTTCAAACTCACCGGCGCGGGCAGAGAGTGGAGCGAGACTCAAGGCAACGGTCGCGACAACAATCGGCCATCTTCTGTGCATGATCCACACTCCTGGTTAGACGAGCGCCTGCAAGACAAGCTGCAGTGTAGCCGAGCGTGGCGGCCGGCACCATCCTGAACCGGCGAAGCTTGCCCCTAGAGCAGCCGGCTAGACGATCTTCAGCGTCTTGAAATTCACTCCCTTCGGAGCCGGAGGGGTCGAGAGCTTCATCGTCGTCAGCGCCTGAACAACCAGTTCCGCCACCACGAGATTGCGATACCATTTTCGATTGGCCGGCACGATGTACCAGGGGGCCTGGTCGGTGCTGGTGGCCGCGATCACCTCTTCGAACGCCGTCATATACTCGTCCCACAGTTTGCGCTCTTCCAGGTCCCCGGAATTCCATTTCCACCGCTTTTCGGGATCGTGAATGCGGGCTTCCAGGCGGGCCTTCTGTTCGTTTTTCGAAATATGGAGGAAAAATTTCAGAATGGCCGTCCCGTTCTCGGCAAGGAGTTCCTCGAATTCCTTGATCTGATTAAAGCGGCGGGTCACGACTTTGTCCGAGACCCAGCCATGCACCCGCGTAATCAACACGTCTTCATAGTGCGAACGGTTGAAGATTCCGATCTGGCCCTTGGCGGGCGCCTTCTGATGCACGCGCCAGAGGAAGTCGTGGGAGAGCTCTTCTGCGGAAGGCGTTTTAAAAGTCACCACCTTGCAGCCCTGCGGATTAACCCCGGACATGACGTGCTTGATCGTGCCGTCCTTGCCGCTGGTGTCCATGCCCTGTAGCACGATCAACAGGGCGCGCGAGCCGTTGGCATAGAGACGCTCCTGCAATTGATCGAGTGTCGCAATGAGTTCGTCCGCCGCCGCCTTGGCCTTCGCCTTTCCATCTTCGTTCTTCTTGTACGCCCCGGTGTCATCGGGATCGAACCGTTTTAATGCCAGTCGGCAGCCGGGCTCGATGCGATAGGCTTTCATGTCACCCTTCTCCACAATAGTGCCTCCTTCCACTGACCAAGACCAGCGCTTCCTCGCACGATCTCTTCATGAAACAGAGGCCTGCACGCCGACATGGCGAGCGACTGCCTCGGCGACAGCACGAGCACACTCCCGGTCGCGAATTAAATTTCTTCCCCCGCTCCATTGATTGAACCGGACGCAGCCTTATGTGATAAGAAATGACCTTATCCCCACATCAAGGAGGCGTCAGTCATGCTCAAGGAAGTGACCGGAGACATTCTCTTATCCACCGCCGGCGCGATCGCACACGGCATTGCCCCCCACGACAATTTCAAGCAGGGCTTGGCCTTGTCGCTTCGTGAGCAGTGGCCGGGCATGTACAAAGATTTTCGCCACTATTGCCAAACCTACAATCCCAAACCGGGCGGCGCCTGGTCCTGGAAAGGCCCGAATTCCCCGGTCATCATCAATCTGTTTACGCAAGAGCCGCCGGCCAGCGATCAGGATCGTCCCGGAAAGGCCACCTTACCCAACGTCAATCATGCGCTCCAGGCATTGAAGAAGGAACTGCAGGAGCATCAGGTGAAGAGCGTGGCGCTGCCTCGTCTGGCAACGGGAGTCGGCGGACTGGAATGGGAGAAAGTCTATCCCTTGCTCCAGCAGGCCTTGAAAGACCTGAATATTCCTGTGTACGTCTACGGTCAGTACAAAAAAGGGGTGACGGCCCAGGAAACCTAGCAGGTACAACCACCGGTTCCGGCGCCAGGGCGATGAGTATCAGGAGCTAGGCCGACGCCAGACGGCCTCGGGCCCGGGTCAGATACTGTAGCAAGAGTCCGATCTGCGACTGCCGCGCAAGATACCATTGTGCGGCAGTCGCAGCCTTCTTTCCGATGCGCACCGTGACGATGCGCTCATCCGGCAGCGAAAACACATCCTCATCGGTATCGTCATCGCCGACGTACAGAGCACCGGAACTCTTCAGCTGGTGCATCAATTCCAACATCGCCGACCCTTTGTGGAGATTGCCGGAGGGGATGGCATTCACCACGGCTTTGCCCAACACGAGCCTGGGCGCAGGGGCCAGCATCGACACGGTATGAAAGATCGCCTCACGCGCGAGCTGCGGTGAGCAAGCCTGACGATAATGAAACGTGACCGAATAGGTCTTGTCCTCTACCACCACTCCCGCTCGCGTCAGATTTCGCTCGTCTTTGGACACCGTCTTCAACCAGGCGCGGCAACAATCCTGGGCCTGGTGCATGACCCGCTCCGACGTATGCAGCCCTTCGAGCCCGTGATTGCCGATGAGATGCGCGGGGATGCCGTCCACGCGCGGGCTGAGGTCGGCAAGTGAGCGTCCCGAAATGACCGCCGTCGGCGCCGTCACTGCCAGGGCGTGCAGGGCCTCGCGAATAGGGTGGGTAAGGACGGCGGCATGCCGGTCTTGAACGATTCGCGCCAGCGTGCCGTCGAAATCGAACGCAAACAACGCCTCGGCCTGGCCGGCCAGCCGATCGAGGACACGCTTGCCTGGAGTGCTGAGCACGTCCTGCATCGGTGCGATTACCGCCCCCGTCCCGAAGCTTGTCCCACCTGCTTCATCACGCGGATACGACGGCGCATCCGGGCCGCGTCCATGAGCATACGACCGGCCCACCGGTAGACATTGAACTCCTGAATCAGTCCGCGCATGCTCCGCATACGGGCGCGCTGTTCCTTCGGGGGCATAGAGAGCGCCATGTGCAACGCCGCCGCGCACTGGTCGATATCGTAGGGATTCACCACCAACGCCTCCGGCAGCTCCTGCGCCGCTCCGGTGAACTGGCTGAGGATCAGCACACCTTGTTCGTCGTCACGGGCCGCGATGAATTCCTTCGCCACCAGATTCATGCCGTCATGCAGACTCGTGACAAAGCAGAGCTCGGAAGCCCGGTAATACTCATACACATCCGGCGGCTCGTGGTGTTTCACCTTCAACACGATCGGCTCATACCCTTCGCGGCCGAATCGCTTATTGATGCGCTCAGCCAGCGCGTAGACTTGATCGTGGAAATGCTGGTACTGGTCGATGATCGTCCGGCTCGGCGCCGCGATCTGAATGAAGGAAAACTTGCCGACCCACTCGGGCTGCAGCTCGAACAATCGTTCGACGGCGAGAAATCGCTCGATGATGCCCTTGGTGTAGTCCAAGCGGTCGACACCGATCCCGACCAGCCGATCGGGTCCCATCGCATGACGCTCGCGGATATGCACCCGGCAGTCCGGCACCGGCCGTTGATTCTCCAACCAGCGCGACGGCCACTCGATGGAAATCGGGTAGGGGTTGACCGCCGTGAGGCGCCCGCCGTAGGACACCGTGGAGCTGTCGCGGTCGATGCGCGCCTCAAGGATGCGATCGATGCAGGACAGGAAATGGTTTCCATGCTCACGGGTGTGGAACCCGACGATGCTGCTGCCGAGCAAGCCTTCCAGAATCTCCTGCCGCCACGGGCAGATGCCGTAGCTCTCGGAGTTGGGCCAGGGAATATGCCAGAACATGATGATGGTGGCGTTCGGCAGCTTCTCACGCACCATCTTCGGGAGCAGCGCAAAGTGGTAATCCTGCACGAGGATCACCGGATCATCCGTCTTGGCCTCTTCCACCACCGCCTTCGCGAACCGCTCGTTGACGGCCACATACTGTTCCCAGTCGGAAGTCCTGAACGTCGGACGGACATGCGCATTGTGGCATAAGGGCCAGAGGCCCTCGTTGGAAAACCCATAATAAAACCCGGATTCTTCATCGGGCGACAACCAGATGCGGCGAATGTCGTAGGAAGGATGGTCCGGCGGCACCCGTACGTGATCCCGGCTATCCACGACTTCCCGGTCCGCTGAACCGTTGCCGTGAGCGATCCACACGCCCGAACAAGCCCGCATCACCGGTTCGAGGGCGGACACCAGCCCGCTGGCAGGCACTTGCACCTCGATTTTCTGCCCGCGCCGATTGTGGATGTAGGGCTGGCGATTGGAGACAATTAGAATTTCGTCGCCAGACAGATGCTCATGCAGAATGGTTTTGAGGCTGGCGGGACTCCAGGTGATCTGGCTTTCATCGCGCATCCGGCGATCGGCTTCCAATTCCCGCACCAGCGCATGGAGATCCTGCGCCACCGGATGCAGTTCGGACGAATGGGCTCCGGCGGATTCAGGCGGCAACCCTTTGCTGGTCAACATGGCCCGCACCCCGGCCACCCAGCCTCGCCAGCTGAGTTGCGCGACGAGCACGGTCACCGCGGAAATCAACCCGGCGAGTCCGACGAAGAGATAAAAGATGTACCACTTCGTATCGGTGCTGCGCTGGTGCACAAAACTCATGTCGTGGACCAGCATCAGCCGGCCCTGCGCTTTGCCTCCGGACTGAATGGTCGCGACCACCACGTGCAACGGTCCTTGCGCAAACTCCACCACTTCCGAAGAGCCCGGCGCCAGATGCGCCAGACTTTCGCAGGACAGCTGGTCGGGATAGGTCAACGTCTGGTAGAGCAGACGCTGCTGGGTATCGCAGAAACCCAGCGCATAGAGCCGCTCGTCCTGAATGACTTTGTGAAAGTAGGCGAAGATCTTCGTGCGTGAACGCGAAACGACCAGGTCCGCCAACGGCACTTCCATCGTGCTGGCCAGTAGTTTGGATCGGCTTTCGAGGTCGCGCGTGAACCACTTCAGCGTGAGCGAATCGACGAGGGGCACGACGCTATACGCCACGACTCCCAAAACCAGCAAGAGGGGAAGGATAAACCGGAGGGACAGCCGCATTTTTGCTCCTGCAGTTTACTTTGAGACGAAAATCTCTTATGGTCGGGGGCATGTACCCCTACGGACTCATCGGCAATTGCCACGTCTCCGCCCATATTCATGAAAGCGGGTCTGTGGACTGGCTCTGTCTGCCGAGACCGGATAGCGACCCGGTCTTCGGTCGAATCCTCGATCCGGAGGGAGGGCACTTTTCCATATCAAGCCCTACCAGCTCCGCTCAAGTCAAGACAACGCAACGCTACCTTCCTAATACAAATATCCTGGTGACCGAGGTCTCCACGTCAAAGGGCGACACCTTCAGGATCACGGACTTCTGCCCGCGCTTCGAACAGTACGGCCGCGTGTACCGTCCCGCCGCCCTCTTTCGCATCGTCGAACCGCTCGCCGGCACTCCCTCCATCCGCGTGAGTTGCCGCCCGGTCACGGGATGGGGAAAAGAATATGCCCGCGGCATGCGCGGCAACAGCCACGTCCGGTACGACATCCGCGGGGAGTACCTCCGGTTGTTGACCAACATGCCCCTGACCTACTTGTACGAGGAACGCCCCTTCGCCCTCACCGAGAAAACGTACTTTGCGCTCACCTGGGGCCTGGGCATCGAAGACGATCTCGCCAAGGTCAGTCACGAGTTCCTCGACCAGACGACCCGCTACTGGCGCATGTGGGTGAAACATTGCTCGATCCCGGTGCTGCACCAGGAAGAAGTCATTCGTTCCGCGCTCGCACTGAAACTCCATTGTTATGAAGACACGGGTGCCATCCTGGCCGCCTTAACGACCAGCCTCCCGGAAGAACCGGGCGGCCCACGGAATTGGGACTATCGGTACTGCTGGCTGCGCGACGCCTATTTTTCCCTGACCGCCTTCCACAACCTCGGACACTTCGAAGAGATGGAAGGGTTTCTCAAGTTCCTGCTCAACATCGCCTATACGCATGAACATTCGCGGGAGCGACTCGCGCCCGTGTATACACTCAGCCAGGATCTCCCGCTGCCGGAAACCGAACACCGGAACTGGGCCGGCTTCTGCGGAAGCGCGCCGGTGCGCAATCACAATCAGGCCGCCGAACATATCCAAAACGATGTCTATGGCGAACTGGTCCTCGCGCTGACCCCGATCTTCTCCGACAACCGCTTCTACGATCTGCGGACCAAAGATCAGGAACAACTCGTCGCCAACCTCGCCCGACTCTGCGACCGCACCATCGCCCAACCGGATGCAGGCTTGTGGGAGATCCGCAACGGCTGGCAGGAACATTCGTTCTCGAATCTGATGTGCTGGGCAGGACTCGACCGGGCCCATCGCATGCACAAGGCGGGCTGTCTGCCGTCATTGACGCTCGACCTCGATGCGGCGCGCGCGCGCGCCGCACAAGCACTGCTGGCCGCATCAAAAGACGGCTCGCTGCGCAACGGCCCCAAAGACGACACCTACGACGCCTCGCTGGCCCAGGCGGCAATTCTTGGCTTTCCCAACCGAGAGGTGTGTGAAGCCACGATGCAGAGCATCGCGCGCGCGCTGGCCGTGCAAGCCGGCGGGAAGGAAACCGGCTTCTACTTCCGCTACCTGCGCACCGACGATTTCGGCCGGCCGCAATCCAGCTTTGTCATCTGTTCCTTCTGGGTCGTCCAGGGACTCGCGCGGCTCGGACGAATGGCGGAAGCGCAGCAGATTATGGCGCAGGTCCTGACCGGCGCAAACCATCTGGGGCTCTTCTCAGAACATTTCGTCCCCGAAACCCGCACCCAGCTCGGGAACTTCCCGCAGGCTTATTCCCACGTCGGCCTGATCAATGCCGCCTTCGCCGTCAGTCCGTCCTGGACGACGGTGCTGTAACGCTCACCCTTGTGCAGTCAGACGGCCGCCTCTACCCTGTATAACCGTGCCGCGCCGACAGTGCGGGCTTGCCGGGACAATATCCGCCTAATCGAAATCTTTGGTCTGAGGATCTCTCTCGCACCCCGGAGCTGTGCGACAAGCCCCGGGGCGAAGGGGAGGGTAACGCGGCGTCCGCCGCGTAAGTACAGACTACTGGGCGGAGCCGACGACCCGGATGGTGCCGGGCTCGATCTTCATGCCCCCCGGGTCGGCTGATTTCATGCGGGCATTGTAACTAATGACAATAGGCTTGCTGAAACAGAGGCTTGCGCTCTTGCTTGGCTCTAACTCCTTCAGCTCGGTCACTCCTCCCATCATGCCGGTGAAGCCACGATCACAAGACAACATGTCTGCATTCAGACCAGGAATATCGATGAGCACGGGGAGCGTCCGATGGTTCACCCAGCGTATTTCGTCGCCGACGTGTACGGTCAGATCCGCCGGCGCCAGATTGGCTTCAAATTTAACCTCATGGATAATCGCAGTTCTCGAGGTCTGCGGCAAACCTGCGCAGCCCGTCATCAAAAGTAACCCTGTCAATGCCATCAATGATCTTCTCATCCATATCCTCCTTCCTGAAAACGATTCTACTTCAAGACTCTCAGAACCTGAGCGGTCTGGTCTTACTCTTTCAAATCTACCCATTCACTCTACCACGTTCCCCGAGCTCACTTACAAGCTCGGGACTCAGTATTTTCGCGTGGAGTCCTACCTGCGTTATTTGACTCGTGTTACCCGATTGGTATCGGTGTGGTGGAACAGGTCGTTCCGACCCTTCATCTTCAGCTGCGTGTCTTCGTGGTAGCTGAAACTGTCCGGGCCGTGCAGGGTCACCGTGAGTTCATACCGGACGGTCTTGAACTCCCGATCCAGAAACTTATTCGAACAGATGCCATACGTATCCGATCCGGCATCCGCCGAAATCTGAAACGACGTGGCGTCCGGCTCCACGGTTCCTCCGGCCAGCACCGTGACACCGCGCGGCACGATGAAACAGCGCAGCACCTGCTTCGCCGCCGCATCCCACAACCAGTAGCCGGTTTCTTCATGAAACGGCGCCCCGTCGCTCAACCGCCAGGCCACGGTCGCATAACGAAGGCCATAGAGCTGTTGTTCGTGATTGTTGACCGGACCGAACGGCTCGAAGGTCAACCGCTCGCGATAGGCATTGTGTTCCGTCCCCCGGTTGTCATCAGGCGCCACGTCGGCCCCCTTATCGCCTTCCCACACACCGGCCAGCGCCGCCAACGGACCGAGATACTTGATCAGGTCGTCACCCATGTCATCGTTCCTTTCATGCGGTTGCCTGTTCCATCGGTGTGCGAATCTACATTCATCGGCCCGCAACCGGCAACAATGAAAAAGCCCCTGAGTCGTACGACTCAGGGGCTTAGTTTGGTGGAGGCGAGGGGAGTTGAACCCCTGTCCGAAGATCGTCGGCACATCGCGTCTACATGTGTAGCCGATTCTTTAAGCTTCGCAGCGACCCACGCCTATCGGCCGGCTTAGAATCGCCGCTAGCCCAGTATTGTCTCGCCCCGCGCCGCTGAGCACCGGCGTGGGACCAGTCCGCTGCATCGCGCCATTCCACCCCCGCGGACCTCAGATGGAACGACGTCTCAGCCTAAATTAGGCTGCGAGTGCCAGTTCTTGGTTGGCAGTTGCGTTTTTCCCGGAATTTTACGAGTTCCCGAGATCTCGACATGCGACGATGGCGTCAATATCCCCGTCGAAACCGGTCGCCCCCCTTTCTTGGTGATCGTGAAGCGTCAGACGCAACACGTGAGAGGCCATTCGCTCATGAAAGGATTCGGCTACTTCTCCGCTTCCTTTCGCGTTTCACTTTTCACGTCTCATTACGTCTTAGATGCTCATCATACAGCACAGGTCAAGGGGATGCCAGGAGAGAAACGGTACGGTGGGAAACCAGGGCAGGGAAACTCACGGAACCGGCGTGAAGGTCCAGGTCCATCCCTGATCCTGTTGCGTGAAGACCTGTCCCTTAGACAACTGGCCCGCGAGGAACTCCGGAGGAAGTGTCACCAGCACCTGTTCCTCGCGCACCTGCCCCTGAACCAGGCGTGTGCCCTTGCAGCCGCCACCCCCGACATATTCCTCCATATCCGGCGTTCTCCGTTCACCCACCAGCCCGAACATCGGTCCCATCACCAGAATGCTCTTCAACTCAAAATGCTCATAGGCCCCTTTCAGAATCGGTGCCGGGCAGACCGCCGAGCCATCGCGATAGTGCTCCGCCTTCGTCGGAATATCCGGCAGCACTTTTGGCGACACCCCATCCTCCAGCGGCCACTTGAATTCGAACTCGACCTGCTTCGTCACGTCGGCGACGGCCGAACCACCGACGAACTGCTTGTTCCTTTGAAAGACTCCCACCACTTTGTACTTCAACGGTGCGGGCTTCGAACGGGAGGACCCTTTCGTGAGCCAGACCATGGCTTCGCTCACAGTGGTCGACATCTTCGGCCATGCGCCTGCCTCACGGCCGCTCGACATGAGCACGGTCCCTGCGATCATCAGCACCACCAGACGTGTCACGCGTTCACTCCTCTGCAAGCTAGCCCGGACTATTCATGAATACCTGCTCCGTCGTCCGATTCTCTCACCCGGCGTGGCTGTTCTCATTCGGCCTCCACGACGGACTGCCAGTACGCCTGCGTCAGCCTCACTTGCGAGAAGCCGCGGCGGGCTTCGGTCTCGAACGCCTCGCGACGGCATTCATCAATAATCCGGGCTAGAGACACCCCCTAGCGACCTTCCCGCATCCCGCGCCGCGGTACGCCGTCAGCCGCCTACACCGGCGTTCACCCGTCGCTCTACGGGATACTGCCGTTCTCGCCAGGCATCGAGACCACCTTCGAGCGGGCGCACACGGTGGATGCCTTTCTTCTTCAACAGAAACGCCGTCCTGGCGCTGGAGACTTCATTCGGGCAGGTGCAATAGAGCACGATGTCGCGATCGCGCGGTATCTCCTGGTGCCGATGCTCGATCTCTTCCAACGTGAAGTTGATCGCACCGGGAATGGTGTCCGGATCGAGTTGCAGCGACAGGGGATGCCGCACATCCACCACGCTGATCGCCTCGCCCGCATCCAGACGCTGTTTGAGCTCGTCCACGGAAATCTTCGACATGCGCAGATGCCTGAGGAACTGCTGCCGATAATAGAACTTATAGCCGATGAATCCCGTCAGGCCGATGAGCAGCACCCCGAACACCAGTCCGCCCGCTTGATCCAACAACCCGACCAGTTGCTCGAGTTGATTGCTGAATAACGCGCCGACTCCGGCGCTGACTGCCGCCCAGATCAACGTGCCCGCGACATCGTACAGTGCGAAGGTCGTCGCGGCCATGCCGACAATCCCGGCCAGCGGCGGCGCCACCGTATTGAAACCGGGGATGAACTTGGCCAGCAACAGACCACGTGGCCCGTACCGGTGTAACAGATTTTCCGTGTCCCTGACGCAGGAGTCCGGCTCAAGCGACAGGCGACAGAGAAAACCCAGCACCTTGCCGCCCTTGATGCGACCAAGATAGTACCAGGCGAGGTCCGGCGGGAGCGCAGCGGCCACCGGCACGAGCAACGCCATGGCAAGGCTCATTTTCCCGGCCCCGACGAGCGCACCAGCCGCAATGAGGAGAGGAATCGCCGGAATCGGAAATCCGATCTGCTCAACGAAGATCACCCAGAACAGCACCGAGGCGCCGTGATCGGCGAGAAATTGGAAGGTGTTCATGACGATCTACTTCCGTGCGCTCAGGCGCTGCGATACCGTGAGAATCGCGCAAAGAGAATGGCGGCGAAGGGGAGGGCCAGGCCGAGCAGGGCCTGCACAATCAACAGGAGTCCGAGCTGACTATAGTCGTCAGGGGTCTGGATAGCGTTGGTCACGGGATCGCGCACCTCCCGGGTCACCACAAACAGCTCGTTGAGATACTTCGTCCCCAGTTGGCCGAGCGACAGCGCAAGGTTCGTGAAGGACGCCATCACGGCAAAATAGGTCGCCTTGAGATTCGCCGGCGCAGAGTTCGCGATCCAGGCCAGCATGGGAATCATGGAAATCTGACCGAGCGGCGATTCCAGAGCGGTATTCACTAACGCAATGAACCGCGCATCGACCAGCCCGCCGGTCACGGCCGCCGTCCACTCGTGAAGCCCGTAATACATGCTGACGATGGGCAAGCCCAGGAAGAATGCCGCCAGGGTGAGAAAGCCCACCACATAGGCAATGGACCGCTCAGCCATGAATCGCCGGAACAGAAACATGCCCGCGAGCGTGAGAGCGCTGCCGATGAGCGACAGCACCGACAGGAACTGTTGATCGAACTTCAACTGATCGATCATCCACCAGGTCGCCCCTTCGCCGGGCCCTGGAACGGCGCGAAACACGAAAACCACCAGCGCGGTACCCACGAGCACATGCCTCGCGTCGGGAGCCAGCTCCCTGGTGAGGCGCACCATCAACAACGAGACGATGGCCATCGACCCGGCGAACACGATTTCTTCACTGTAGGCAAAGTCTGCGACTCCGACCGTCAGGGTAAAGAGCACGAAGGCCAGACTGCCACCCAGAATCCACCAATTGGGCTTGGTCGGTTCAGCGGCCCGGTCCGTGAGCCTCGCAACCTGTTCTGGCGTCATACCCTGGCTGAGAAGCCGCCGCCTGGTTCGCACCCGCAGGACGGACGCGGTGATGACCCCGAGCACCGATACGGCCGGGATCACCAACGCCATCAGATACACCTGCTCATAGATCGAGGCCACCTGCTCCTTCGGCATATTTTCCACGCCGTTGAACAGATATAGATTGATCAGGGCAACCAGAATCCCCCCGCTGATAATCGCGACACGCCCGAGCGTCTGCATCGTGGTGTGCATGAGTTTCAGCCTGGCTTCATCGATGGGCACCCCTCGCTCATCGACTCTGGGCACGGCCTCGACCGTCATCGCGTCCGCCACCGTGTCCTGAATCACATAGCCGATCGGCGACAACAACACGCTGAGCACGTACCAGACTTCGGCCGGCATCACGGCGACCATCGCCTCGCGGTGACCGATCAGGCCGACCATGATCAACAGACTGGCCGCAATCACCCCGGCGCCAAAATAAACAAGGAGACTTTTCCAGCGCCACAACAGATCGACCAGATGTCCGAACGGCATCTTGAGCGCCCAGGGAATGCCCGCCCAGAATCCCAACGCGGCAAGAAAGGCCGCGGACAGGCCCAGATAATCTTTGACGAAGAAGGTGCCGACGATGCCGGTCAGACCGGAAATCCCGGCGGCCATATAGACCATGAGCGGCGGCAGATAGGAGAGCTGGAAGTCGCGCGCGAGTTCCAGAATATTGCGGTCGATCCAGCGGGAGGCAGCAGCAATCACGAATGCGTATCCAGGGACGGCGGTGAAGGGATCGTTGTCTCTCTCTGTTACCCGTACGGGGCCACCATTTGCAAGCAGCCCGGAGAGTCGGATGGAACGGCCGGAGCCTCACGACCCCGGCCCTTCCAATCAGTACACGTACGGCTTACTTCGGAAACTCTACGGGCGCAGCCACGTGCTGCCACCCTTCGCCGTTGAGCGACCGTAAGAATGCGACCAGATCCTGCTGCTCGGGCCCGGTCAGTTCGAGCGGGATCACGGTGTTATCGAGGTGCGGATTCTTGATGCCACCCTGGTTGTAGAACCGGACGACATCTTCGAGCGTCGCAAACCGGCCGTCGTGCATGTACGGCGCCGTACGCGCGATCTCTCGCAACGTGGGCGTCTTGAACGCGCCGATATCCTCGGCATTCTTCGTCACCATGTAGCGCCCCAAATCGACGGTGTTCGTATCCCAGCCGATACCGAGGTTATGAAATTTCTCGTCGGAGAAGTTGAACCCGGAGTGGCACCGTGTGCAGCGGGCCTTCCCTCGAAACAGTTCGAGCCCTCGCTTCGCCGAATCGCTCAAGGCCTGCTCATCGCCGCCCATATCGAACCGGTCCACCGGGCTGTTGCCCGACAACAGGGTCCGCTGAAAAGCAGCGATCGCGCGGCCCACATCGCCGACGGTCACCTCGCGGCCGAACACCTCCCGAAAGAGCATCCGATAGCCCTCGATGCTCTTGATCTTGCTCACCAACTCATGGTGGTCGAGAAACCCGTGCTCAACCGGGCTGACGAACGGACCGACTGATTGATCCTCCAACGTGTCGGCTCGACCGTCCCAGAATTGCGCCTTGCTATACACCCGGTTGATCGCCGTCGGGGCGCTACGTCCGCCCTGCAACCGGTAAATGCCCGTCGAGACCGGCTGCCCATCCGTGAAGGCCAGGCCCGGCATATGACAGGTTGCGCACGCCACCGTTCCGTTCTTTGAAAGCCGCTTGTCGAAAAAGAGCCAGCGACCCAGCTCGAGTTTCCGCGCCGTCTGCGGGTTGTCGGCCGGAATATATCCGCTGGGATCCTCCAATCCCAGCGGCACCTCCTGTGCCACGGGAACGGCGCCTGGTTGCGCCACCGACGGCTCACCCATGACCCTGGTGGCCGCCAAGCCCATCGCCCCGACGGTCGCCACCACCACTGTACCGACCATCCACTTGATGCTCATCTTGCCCATGATCTCCTCCCTTGCTCCTTCTTCCTTCGATGCTCCTTCCGTATGGATCATCGAAACCGCAGAGTCGTGCCAGGCCGATCCTGGCGCTCCATGTGCCGTTCGACCTTTTGAAGGAATTCTTCTTCCGACAGGGGCGTTTGCTGCCCTTCCGAGAAGGCCACCGTCTGATGACCCGTTGGCCTCGACGGCGTCGCGCACGCCTGCAACATGATCACGGCGAACCCCATACCGACGGCTATCACAATCTGTCGCATACCCCACCTCCTTGTTCCATGGCTGCATTGTTGCGAGGTCATACAGAGACGATACCGGTTGCCTGAGAATCAGTCCAATTGATAGTCTATGGAGTCACGATAAACTGAACTTATCAATAGTGGAGAGAAGCCATGACCCTGACGGAACTGCAATACATCGTGGCGGTGTCGCGCGAACGTCATTTCGGGCGGGCGGCGGATCGGGTGTTCGTTACACAACCGGCCCTCAGCCTGGCCATCAAAAAACTGGAAGATGAATTGGGGGTGGCGATTTTCGAGCGACGCAAGAATCACGTCGAGCTCACGCCGCTCGGGGAGCAGATCGTCCATCAGGCTCAACGCGTGCTGGAGGAGGCGGATCAGATCAAACTGCTCGCCGCGCAGGGGAAGAACCAACTCGTCGGCGCCTTGCGGTTCGGGGTGATTGCGACGGTGGGGCCGTATCTCTTGCCCGACCTGATCCCGCTGCTGCACAAGCGCGCCCCCGGCATGCCGCTCGAAATCGAAGAAAATCTGACCGTCAATCTGACCGCCATGCTGAAGAGCGGCAAACTGGACGTGATTATGATCGCGCTACCGTTCGAAGAACCGGGCATTCTCACCCAAGCCCTCTATGACGAACCGTTCAAGGCCGTCGTGCCCGCCGATCACCGGCTGGCCAAACGGTCGAAAATCGATTCGGCACTCTTGAGCACGGAGCGCGTGCTCTTACCGCACGCAGGACATTGTTTCCGGCAACAGGTCCTGGAGAGCTGCCCGGAACTCAGCCGGTCGGACACGGAAAGTTTGCAGGGCAATTCGCTGGAGACGATCCGTCAGATGGTGGCCTCCGGACTGGGCATCACCGTCATGCCCTGCAGTGCCGTCACGGCCAAACATCAGAGCAAACGGCTGGCTGTCCTGGAGTTCATGAAGCCGGTGCCGGAACGCAGAATTGCGTTGGCATGGAGGAAGGGCTTTACAAGACCGGCGGTGATTCCTGTGATTCAGGAGGCGGTCGGTGCATTGAAAATTCCCGGACTGATGGCCATTGCCTCAGGACAATAATTGTCCCACGATGAAAGGAAGAAGAATGGCCGAGTCACGAATCAGCACGCATGTGCTGGACATTGCGCAAGGCCGACCTGCACAGGGCATTCCCGTCACGTTGGAAGGCCAGGGGTTGGCGGGAATCTGGAAACTACTCGGCAAGAGCAGAACGGATGCGGACGGCCGGAGCAACGATCTCTATCCGGCAAAGCAGCGACTTCAGCCCGGAGTCTACCGTCTCACATTTGACGTCTCGACCTATTTTCGCTCACAGCACGTGACGAGCTTTTACCCTGAGGTGGTCGTCATCTTCACTCTGTCCGACGCGGGACAGCCGTACCACATTCCGCTGCTCCTGAGCCCCTTCGGCTACAGCACCTATCGAGGGAGCTGAGAGAAGATCGACGGTCCACTCTGCCGGTTATTCCCGCGCCCCCGCCGACAAGAGAATGTCGGCGATCACTCTGTAGCCTTTCTGCCTGGCATGCCGGAGCGGCGTCACCCCGTCTCCGTCGCCAAGGTTGAGATCGGCCCCTGCAGCCACAAGCAATCCGACGATGGTCTGATGTGTCGGCCCTCCGTCACCGAGAATGATGGCTTCCAACAAAGCCGTCCAGCCCAGCCGGTTCACGTGGTTCACGTCGATCTTGGTCTTCAGCAGTTCTTTCACGACTTCCACGTGGCCTCGTTCGCACGCCGGGATCAACGCGGTGCCTCCGTAGCGATTGTAGATCGTAAAGTCCGGATCGGCAGCCAACGTCATTCGCAGAATGTCGAGATACCCGCTGGCCCCGGCCAACAGCAGAGGACTGTTTTGCATGGCATCCTGCGTGTTCACATCGGAGCCGGTCAGGATCAGTAGCTTCGCGATCTCGACATGGTTCCGATAGGTTGCAGCCAACAAGGCGGTGCGCCCCTGCGGATCACGGGCCCGGACGCTGGCTCCTTCTTTCAACAGCTGTCGCACAGCCTCGACATCGTTGCGTTCTGCCGCCGCAATCAGAGCCTGGTCTCCCGTCCGATGACCCGGCTCGGCGCCGGCCAGGCTGACGCTCGCCATGAAGAGCAGACCGGTCCATGACAGAGCGCACATCCAACCCATCTGATTCCGCCTCATTGTCGTCGCTCGACCAGCTCGCGCACCGCCGCCCGCATTTCGGATTGTGGCAGCCAGACGCGGCCGCCATGACCGGCCAACACCCATTCGAATGAACAGTTCGTCAGTTGCTCGATTGAGCGGTGCAAGGCCTCTGCATTCCACACCAACTGCTGCGGGGAGGCCAGCTCCCTAGCCTCCTGGTCCCACCAAAGATGATCGCCGGTAAACAGAAACCGGTCCCGATGCAGCAGACAGAGGCTGCCCGCCGTATGGCCGGGAACGGGGATGATGCGGAAGTCTTCGCTGTACGAGCGAGGTTCCGGTCCTTCAATGATCACCTCCGCCTCGGGCATCGCATGGACATCCGCACGGTGGATGATCCGCCGGGCTCCGAACCGGCGCGCATACCTGGCGGCATCCGCCACATCGTCTTCATGGGTCAAAAAGATCTGTGCGAGGCCTCCCATCCGATCGAAGACATCGACAAGCGGTTTGAGATACCGCGGCGAATCGATCAGCCAGTTGCCGTCCGGATGCTGCACGAAGAAACTGTTCGCCCCGAACGACTTTTCCGAATTGAAACCGCAGTAGTAGACGTTCCCTTCGATCGGGAGCGGGAAGTCGGCCTTCGCGGCACTCAAGAGGGTATGGTTCGTATGCTCGGCCCCGATCGACCCGGTCGGGCAGGCGAGCAACGCGCGATAGGCCAGTCTCGTTTCCAATTCAGTGGCCGGCTGATGAGTCACCGCAGAATATTCTCCCACTTCTTCGAAACTCGACGGAGCCAATTGTCGGCAGGCATCGCAATTGATGCAGGTGGAATCGACATAGAAGTTTCCGGCTCGATTCGCATCCAGTCTTTTGCGCAGGTCAGCCATTCGGAGCTCGCTTCCCCGCAGCCCTCACCACGGGCAGAGTTGTTCGCACCACTTTCGCCCGATCCGCCGCGCGCCAGAGATACCAGGCTGCGGCCGTGCGATAGGGCCTCCAGCGTTCTCCATACCGCAACAACTCTTTCGCGGTCGGCATCGCCTTTCGTTTGTATGCGATCCGGAATCCGTTCCGTACGCCAAAGTCATCCACCGGCAGGACATCGGGTCGGCCGAGCTGAAAAATCAGCAGCATCTCCACGGTCCACCGTCCGACCCCGCGCACCGCGATCAACCGTTCGACAATGGCATCATCCTCGAGCCGTTGAATGACGGTCGTGGTCGGCACGGTTCCATCCATCGCCTTGGCCGCCAGATCATGCAGCGCGGCAATCTTGGCGTGAGAAAATCCTGTGCCGCGAATAGTCTCCGGCGCCATCGCCAGCAGGTCAGCCGGACGGGGAAAGCGCCGGCCGGGGAACAGCGCGATGAACCGCCTGAGAATACTCTCCGCCGCCTTGTCATGCAGTTGCTGATAGGCAATGGCGCGGGCCAGCGACTCAAACGGGGAACGCCTCGCTCGAAGCGACAACGCATAAGGGCCGACTTCGCCGATGACCCGCTTCATCACCGGATCGATCTTACACAGGTGAGCAATTTCCGGTGACGGCTGGTTCATACGACTTCACCTATCCAAACTGCAGATGGTGGAGAAAAGCCATCCAGCAACTCGTGAGGCGTGACACGTAAACAGGTCGCACGTTTCCGGAACAGAAGTCTCACGTCGCCTTACATGTCACCCTTCACGACTCACGTTTTCCGGTTCCTGAACATGCCGCTGGCGGACATTTTCCGCATACGGTTAGGACACGATCGCGTCCGCTTCGATTTCAATCAACATATCCGGATCGATCAACCGTTTCACTTCCACCATGGTGGTCGCCGGCCGGATCGAGCCGAAGACCTCTCCATGCGCGCGTCCGACCTCCTGCCATTGATCGATATTAGCCATGTAGATGCGCGTGCGCACGACATCCGCCATCGACGCGCCGGCCTGTACGAGCGCCGCCTCAATCGTCTTCAAGGCCTGGATCGTCTGCGCGTAGGGATCACCCTTGCCGACAAGCCCCGTAGCCGTCATCGCGGTCGTTCCGGAGACCTGCACCGACTGACCGACTCGCACCGCGCGTGAATACCCGATTTTCGCTTCCCATGGTCCACCGGTCGAAACGTTCTGCCTTGCCATGAATCCTCCTTTGATCCGCTACGGAAAAATTCCAATTTACACAGCACGCAGGATGCGCAAAAGGGCTCTCCAGCAAGGCCGCAGCGAATGGAGAGCCGAAGCGTACCCTTTGCGGTACGTTGAGGTTCTACATGAAGCGAGAACGCCGCTGGAGGCCGTTTTCCGCATCCTGTTACACGTTACATCACCAACCCGCCGCCGGCCTGAATGACCTGACCGGTCAGCCACCGTGCCTGCTCACTGACCAAAAATGCCACCACATCAGCCACGTCGGACGGAAGCCCGAGCCGTTTGAAGGGTGACGATTGTAGACCCATCTCGCGGTATGGCTCCGTCAACACACCGGTATCGGTAAAGCCCGGCAACACGGTATTGACGGTAATGCCGCGTGGCGCCAGTTCCTGCGCGAGCCCCTTGCCATACTGTTCCAGCGCCGCCTTGCTCCCCAGATGCGCCGTGGCGCCGGGAAACTTCAGGTGGGTGAGCGCCGACGAAATATTCACAATGCGCCCACCGTCGCTGAGCACCTTTGCCGCCGCCTGCATCGCAAAGTACGGCCCCTTCGCATTCAGCGCAAGAATGGCATCGAACTCCGTCTCCGTCGTCTCCACCAACTTCTTTGGAATGAACCGGCCCGCATTGTTGACCAGAATATCGAGGCGATGGAACTGCTGTACCGTCTCCTGCACCAGGCGTTGCGCCTCAGCCACCCGGCTCATGTCCGCCTGGATGACGGCGGCGACCCCACCCTTGGCCTGAATCGCTGCGGCAACCTCCTGGGCCTTCTCCGCATGTGCATGGTAATTCACCACCACCGTCGCGCCGTCCTGCGCCAGGCGTTCGGCGATGGCGCGGCCGATCCCGCTGGACGACCCGGTCACAATGGCCACTTTGCCCTTCAACAACTCCATGCCCACGCCTCCATTCCCGTCCTGCCACTCGCCATCGGCCGGCTCATCCACAGATCACTCTCCGTAGGCCGATGGTCTCGTAAAGACCACGTCTGATACAGTGCGCCCATGAGCATCCGTCTTGAGCAGACCGTGCCGTTCGGACGGTCGCTGCGCGAATATGAGTTGATGTTTTCACTCAGCGCGGCCGACCGCCGGAGCCGCATTCTGGACTGTGCCGCCGGACCGTCCAGCTTCAATGCTGAACTCACGGCGGCCGGTGGCGACGTCCGGTCGATCGACCCACTGTATCAATTCGGCGGAGCGGAGATCCAACGGCAATTCTTCTCCACCCTGGATCACGTCATTGAGCAGGTGCGGGCGACGCCGCAGAATTGGGTCTGGAGTTATCATCGCGACCCGGAGGATCTACGACGGAACCGGATCGCGGTGATGGAACAATTTGTCGCCGATTACAGCGGGGGGACGGGAACAGGTCGATATCTCTGCGGCGCCTTGCCGAACCTCCCGTTCGAAACCGACCGGTTCGACCTCGCACTGTCGTCGCACTTTCTCTTTCTCTACTCGGACCACTTCGATGCAGCGTTTCACCTCGCTGCCATTCGAGCGCTGCTGCGCGTCGCGCGGGAAGTGAGAATTTTCCCTCTACTCGCGCTCCGCGCTGAGCGGTCACAGCACCTGGAGCCGGTGTGTGAGCAACTCCGTCAAGAGGGCCATCACCTCTCGATCGAACGGGTGGGGTATGAGCTTCAACGCGGCGGCAACGAGATGCTGCGCCTACGGTGAGCGTAACCGAGGACCATCACCTGGTCGGCCACTCGGGCGGGCCATTCCACCTTCCGTGAGACACGAACTCGGTCACAGCCTTCCGCTCCCGCGGTTTCAATTCCCGCTCGCGCAGATAGTCCGGCAACGATGCCGGGTCGCCCGGGTATCCGACGGCGATCATCGCCACCGGTTCATACCCGGCGGGAATGCCGAGATCGGTGCGGGCCTTCTCTATCTCAAATCCCGCCATTTGGTGAGTCACCAATCCCAGCGCCGTCGCTTGCAAGCAGAGGCTGAGCGCGGCCATCCCCGTGTCGTGCCAGGCATGCCGGTTTGGGGCTCCTTCGTCCTCAAGATTCAGCCGTGCGACGGACAATATCAAGACCGGGGCGCGAAACGCCCACTTCCTGTTGCCCTCCTTGAGGCAGGCCACGAGACGGTCGTGCGCGGAAGGATCCGCTTTCGTTCCGACAATGAAGTGCCAAGGCTGCTCGTTATTCGACGACGGCGCCCACCTCGCCGCCTCGAACAGGCTCTGCAGTTGTTCCGGCTCCACCATCCGGTCCGCAAACGCGCGCGGACTCCACCGCCGCTGTAACAGAGCATGAATGGGGTGGGTCACATCAGCAGGTTTTTCCATGAACGAATCCTTCTCCAGATCGGAATTTACACCAACGTTCGCACAATGCGGGCTGGATTGCCGACGACAAGGCTATCCGGAGGCACGTTGTGCACGACCACGCTGCCTGCTCCCACGATGCTGCGATCTCCGATCGTGACGCCCGGCAGCACCAGCGCCCCGCCGCCGATCCACACATCGTTGCCGATCCGAATCGGGCTTACGGATTCCAGGCCGGAGCGACGCACCTTGGCATCGATGGGATGTTGCGCCGTATAGAGTTGCACGGCAGGGCCGATCTGTACATCATCTCCAATGGCGATAGGAGCACAGTCAAGAAAGATGCAGTGATAATTGATGAAGACGTTCCGGCCGAGGCTGATGTTATACCCGTAGTCGCACGTGAAGGTGGGAAGGACCACGGTTCCTTCGCCGACGGCACTTAGGAAATGTCGAAGCAGGGTTGTACGCATATCGTGACCACTGTCCGGCACCCCGTTGTACCTGGCCAGTAGCTGCTGGGCATCGCGTCGCTCATCGAGCAACTCTTTGTCGCTTGCACGATAGAGTTCCCCTCCCAGCATCTTGTTTTTTTCGGTCTTCTCGGCCATCGACTCGACGCTTTCGACAAGTTACACGGGTGGTTCCGGCCGTACGCCACATTCGTCCAGGTGGCGTAAGAGGTCCGCCGGATCATCATAGGTACGATAGGCGCCCGCCCGTTCCAGTTCTTCCCTCCCATAACCTCCCGACAACAGCCCCACCCCGAGCGCGGAAGCACGACGGGCCGCCAAGAGATCCCACACGCTGTCACCGACGACGATGCACTTCGCAATCGGAACGCGAAGTTGTTCAGCGGCAGCCAGAAACAAATCAGGATCGGGCTTCGCGCGCTGCACCTGATCGCGCGTCACCACGGGAGTTCCGGGAGGAAGCTTCAGCAGTTTCAACGTATGTTGCGCGCTTTGCAGTCGCCCGCTGGTGGCGATGGCATAGGGCACGTGAGCCGCCGTCAATGCGTTCAGTAATGCTTGCGCCCCGGGCAGCACCCGGAGTGATGGGGCTTGTTTCGCAAAGGCGTCGGCATGCACCCGCTGAATGCGCTCCGCCTCGTCTTTTG
>OCTV010000027.1_pt1 | contig 48518 bp, 45 predicted proteins | sample 1539101 | NCBI WGS metagenome assembly OCTV01 (sample SAMEA3991422, study PRJEB22521) | metagenome | biome: anthropogenic terrestrial biome; feature: sewage plant; material: sludge | place: Sweden | collected 2012-09-26 | reverse complement strand
ATATCTTTATATCGCTATGAGTACTGTTATCACCATTGCTGACATAAAATTTATTTCTCTCATATTTTTATCAATGATATCAATTACTCTCTTAAATATAATATCAATAATCCTGGTCATATCTCTGTTTTTTTATTATTTACAGCATTATAATCCGAATCAGAAAATTAAAGTATAAATAGCGACAATTTTTTATTTTTTTGTACATCTTGATATATAGAGTATTTTATGATACACTATATATATTCGGATAAGTCATATAATGACTGAAAAATAAGGAATGACTAAAATATGCTTAATGCTATAGGTTCCAAAAAAATTTACTCAACAATGAACTTAGCAATGGATACTTTAATACTGTAAGTGACCTCATTGAAAATGAAATGGTACTGAAAATGAAAGCATTTACTCAGCACGGCTACACATCTACATTTCAACACTGCGTAAATGTCTCATACTATAACTATAAGTTATGTAATTTTTTTAATTTGGATGCACGAGCAGGAGCAAGAGCAGGACTTTTACACGATTTCTTTCTTTATGACTGGCATACATGTAAAAAAGACAGCGGAAACAAGCTTCACGGAATAACTCATCCTAAGGTTGCACTTAATAACGCAAGTGAATATTTTCACCTTAACGCCTGTGAACAGGATATAATTCTAAAACATATGTTTCCACTTACAATATCACTGCCAAACTATAAAGAAACATTAATAATTGTACTTGTTGATAAGTACTGCGGTCTGGTCGAAACTGCCGCAAATGTACTCAGAATAGTATCCCGTAAAGCTACATCTGTTCAGTAAAAAAAGGTTCTGGAGTAAAATACAAGTTTTACTCCAGAACCTCTGTTTTTATTCTTCTTTCTGTACATCAGACATTTCATCAAGTGCTGCCTGAGCAGTTTCCTCAATAATTTTTCTTACCTCTTCCACACCCTCAAACGTCTGGGATGAAAAAGGAATAACATGTATGTCATCAAAACACGGAATTGTCTCTTTGAATTTCTCCATCATTGCTGTCCTGTTTGTCTTATTAAGTTTATCCGCCTTTGTAAGTATTATAACAAACGGAAGTTCTGAATCAATAAGAAAGTTTATCATATGCAGGTCATCTTCACTCGGCGCATGACGCATATCAACAAGAAGAAACACAAGTTCAATATTTCTGTCAGCATTCAGATATCCTTCAATAAGACTTGACCATCTCTGCTTTTCAGATTTTGAAACTTTGGCATATCCGTAACCCGGAAGATCAACAAAAAATATTTCCTCAAGCTTATAGAAATTTATTGTTGCTGTTTTTCCCGGAACCGAACTTACTCTTGCGAGTGATTTACGGTTAAATATTTTATTTATCAATGTGGATTTTCCAACATTTGAACGACCTGAAAATACTATTTCCGGGCGTTCTGATTCAGGTATCTGTGAAAGAAGTCCGAAGCATGAATGAAATTCTGCTTTGTTGTAATTCATATATTATATTCCTTTCGGTTTTTTACTAAAACGGACGCACATTGTGCGCCCGTTTTTCTTTAACTGATTTATTTTAAAGTACTAATGCATTATTCAGTACATCCTCAAGGTTTTCAGCCAGAATAAATTCAATATTGTTTTTTACTGCATCATCTACTTCTTCAAGATCAGGCTTGTTTTTCTTAGGAATAATAACTTTTTTTATTCCCTTTTTATATGCGGCCATTGTTTTTTCACGAAGCCCTCCGATAGGTAATACCTTTCCATGGAGTGTTATCTCACCTGTCATCGCTACATCACTTTTTACCTTAATTCCCGACAGAGCAGAAATCATTGCAGTTACCATTGTAACTCCGGCAGACGGCCCGTCCTTTGGAACAGCACCTTCAGGTGCATGAATATGAATATCCTTGTTTTTATAAAAATCAGGATCTATAAAATACTTGTCAGCAGCCTTTCTTGAATAACTGACTGCAATCTTTGCACTTTCCTTCATCACATCTCCGAGAGAACCGGTGACTTCAATATTTCCCTTTCCATCCATCACAAGAACTTCAAGAGGCATAATCACACCTCCTACTGATGTCCATGCAAGACCATTTACAAGACCAACCTCATCATATTCTGATTTATCATCATCAAGATATTTTTCAACTCCGAGATAAGTGCTTATGTTTTCCTCTGTAAACGTAATTTTCCTAGTATTTCCGTATACGATTTCCTTTGCGGTTTTGCGGCACAAAGAACCGATATTTCTTTCAAGATTACGTACCCCTGCTTCTTTTGTATATGAGTCAATAAGTTTGTAGATTCCATCTTCGGAAATTTTGAACTGAGAGCTTTTAAGACCATTTTTCTTTATCTGCTTAGGAACAAGATGATTTTGCGCTATATTAAATTTTTCTTCTCTTGTATAGCTTGTAATATCTATTATCTCCATACGATCAAGAAGAGGCGCAGGTATTGTCTGTGTGGTATTTGCTGTGGTTATAAACATTACCTTGCTCAGATCAAAAGGAAGTTCTATAAAGTGATCACGGAATTCCTTATTCTGTTCGCTGTCAAGAACCTCAAGCATTGCTGCAGAAGGATCACCTCTGAAATCATTGCTCATTTTGTCAAGCTCATCAAATAGTATAAGTGGGTTTTTAGTACCTACCTGAATCATAGCATTTATTATTCTTCCTGGCATTGAACCTACATACGTTTTTCTGTGGCCTCTTATGTCTGACTCGTCTCTTACACCGCCGAGAGATATTCTGACATATTTTCTTCCCAGGGCCTTGGCAATAGATCTGCCTATTGACGTTTTTCCGACTCCAGGAGGTCCTACAAGGCATATTATCTGTCCGGTTATATCAGGGTTCATCGCATGGACCGCTATACTTTCAAGTATACGTTCTTTTACCTTTTTTAGTCCGTAATGATCCTTATCAAGAATTTTTTCTGATTTTTCAATATTTATTTTTGTTTTTGTTTCTTTATTCCAAGGTAATTCAAGTGCAGTATCCAGATAGTTACGTATGACAAATGACTCCTGAGATGCTGCCGGCAGCTTTGAAAGACGGTCAGCTTCCTTCATAAGTTTCTCAGAAATATTTTCAGGAAGGCCCAGTTCTTCTATTTTAACATAGTACCCTGATACATCATCCTTAGAACCATCATCTTCACCCAGCTGCATAGATATTGCTTTCATCTGCTCACGAAGAAGAAAATCCCGTTGATTCTGACTAATGCTCTCCTTGACCTGATTGTGTATCTGATGTTCTATCTCAAGAACTTCTGTTTCACGATTAAGAATTTCCAATAAAACATTCAGGCGGCTGAACGTATTGTTTTGCTCCAAAAGCTCCTGCTTATCGGCAAATTGAAAATTTGCATTAAAAACTATATTTTCAAATAAAATCTCCGGATCGTCCTGACACAATATTGATGTTACGAGCTCCATAGGCATACGGGGAACCAATTGTGAATATTTTTCAAAGATATCTTTAACCGATCTTGAAAGTGCCTCCAGCTCTACCTCATCCGCCTTAGAACGGCTGTTATTGTTAACTGACTTTATGGAAGCTTCAAAAAAAGGCTTATCATTACCTGTCTGATTAAAATTAACAAGCTTTGCCTTGCTTATTCCTTCAACAAGAACCCTTAAAACATCATCTGGAGTTTTAAGGACCTGTCTGATTTCTGCTAAGACGCCTATCTTATAGAGATCTTCTTTTTTAGGTTCTTCAGCAAAAACATCTTTTTGAGTTATTACAAATATTTTTCTGTCTCTTTTCAGTGATTCCTGTATGGCATTTATTGACGTTTCTCTTGCTACATCAAAATGTACCACTAATTTAGGAAATGCTACCACCCCTCTCATTGGGATGACCGGATAAATTTCCGGTTCGGTTTTATTATCCTCAGCCTGTTTATCCATATAATTCACCTTCTCTGCTATAATATATTAATTATATATTACTTCGACTAGTTTTTCAAGTATAAAAAATAATTCCCTCTTGTAAGCACGTAAGAGGGAAACGATATATTATTTCTTCATTACTTTTTTTAATTTACTGTTTTCAGTTTTAAGACCAGGTTTTGTATTATTCACAACACAGTCCTTTGTAATAGTAACTTTAATTATATCATTTGAAGGTGCTTCAAACATTGTCTCCATAAGAAGGCCTTCAACTATTGATCTTAAACCTCTTGCACCTGTTTTCTGTGCAATAGCTTTTTTTGCTATTTCTATCAGTGCATCATCTTCTATTTCAAATTCAATATTATCATAATCAAAAAGCTTTTCATACTGTTTAACAAGGGCATTTTTAGGCTCTGTAAGTATTTTCACAAGGGCCTGCTCGTCAAGTTCATCAAGAACTGTGATTAAAGGAAGTCTTCCTACAAGTTCAGGTACTATTCCATACTTTACAAGATCCTGTGGTATGACTTTCTTAAATATATCCTTCATATCAACACTGCCGGATGACACATCTGAGCCAAATCCTATTGAAGTACGCTTAGTTCTCTTTATTATAGCCTGCTCCAGTCCGTCAAAGGCACCGCCACATATAAAGAGTATATTTTTAGTATCAATATGGATAAATTCCTGATTAGGGTGCTTTCTTCCGCCCTGCGGAGGTACATTTGAAACTGTTCCCTCAATTATTTTCAAAAGTGCCTGCTGTACACCTTCACCGCTGACATCTCTTGTTATCGAAGTATTTTCTGATTTTCTTGCGATCTTATCTATTTCGTCTATATATATAATGCCTCTTTCTGCAGCTTTTATATCAAAGTTTGCAGCCTGAATAAGACGGAGAAGTACATTTTCAACATCATCACCGACATAACCGGCTTCTGTAATAGTAGTTGCGTCAGCAATAGCAAACGGAACATCAAGTGTCCTGGCAAGTGTCTGTGCAAGCAATGTCTTACCAACACCTGTAGGTCCCAGAAGCAATACATTGCTTTTTTGTATCTCAACATCATCGTCAGTTGTATTACTTAATAACCGTTTATAGTGGTTATAAACAGAAACAGAAAGTGCTATTTTAGCTTTATCCTGACCAATAATATACTGATCAAGTATATTTTTTATTTCAACAGGTTTTTTCAGTTTAATAGTAAAATCTGTGCTCTTTTTAGGAAGCTTTTGTTTTGTCTTGTCTTTGTCTTTGTCTGCAGGTCCCGCAATTATTTCATAGCAATACATTACACATTCGTCACAGATATTAGTATTGCCGGATGAAAACATACTCTGCACACGATTTTCACCCTTACCGCAAAAGCTGCATGTTTTGAATCCAGTATCAATCATAATGCACCAACCTTATCTTTTTTCAACTACCTTATCTATCAGACCGTATGCACATGCTTCTTCTGCAGACATAAAGTTATCACGATCGGTATCATGCTCAATTGTTTCAAGTGGCTTACCAGTGTTTGCTGCAAGCATTTCATTAAGTTTCTTTTTCATCTTAATAATTCTGTCAGCATGAATCTTAATGTCTGTTGCCTGTCCCTGCATTCCGCCCAAAGGCTGATGAATCATTATTTCACTGTTAGGAAGAGCTGATCTTTTTCCTTTAGCACCGCATGACAGAATAAATGCGCCCATAGATGCTGCCATTCCCATGCATATTGTTGCTACATCACATTTTACATAGTTCATTGTATCAACAATAGCCATTCCTGCAGTAACTGAACCGCCGGGGCTATTAATATAAAGACTGATGTCCTTCTCTGAATCCTGACTTTCAAGATAAAGAAGCTGTGCAACAACAAGGCTTGCCGTAACATCATTTACTTCCTCTGAAAGCATAATAATCCTGTCATTTAAAAGTCTTGAATAAATATCATATGAACGTTCGCCTCTGCTGGTCTGTTCAACAACAACTGGTACTAAACTCATATTCCATCTTCCTTTCGTTTTGCAATAGAATGTTTATTTTTTGCAAATTTTGTATTAATGCAAACATTCTCCTATTATTACTTTTAATAATAGGAGTTAGTCTGCCGTTCATTTTTTGATATTATGCTTCTTCCGTATCTTCTGACTTTTCTTCAGCCTTTATTGTGTTGTCTACAACTCCATTTTCCTTTACAAGATCAGCTGCCTTGCCAACCTTAAGATCCATCTTGTAATCTTCAAGACTTATCAGGCGCTTAACGTCTTCAACCTTAAGATTGTTTGATTCTGCAAGTTCTTTAAGTCCGTTTTCAACTTCTTCATCTGTAACATCGATGTTTTCCATCTCAACGATCTTTTCAAGAGCAAGTCTCAGCTTAACTTCACTTTTTGCTCTGTCCATATATGATGACTTAAGGTCATCCATATCCATACCTGTATACTGGAAATAAAGGTCGAGTGTCATCTTATTTGATGAAAGACGCTGCTCAAATTCTTTTATTTCTCTTTCTACCTTCTGGTCGAACATACACTCAGGAATTTCACCTTCAAGATTCTTTATTATTGTTTCAAAAAGATAATTTTCAAACTGGGAATCAGCTTTCTTAACAGCTGTTTCTTCAAGCTTTGCCTTAATATCTGCTTTATATTCGTCTACTGTTTCAAATTCAGAAACATCCTTTACAAATTCGTCATCAAATTCAGGTAATTCCTGTGCCTTTATTTCAATAAGCTTGATTTTGAAAATTGTTTTCTGTCCTGCAAGATCCTTCATCTGATAATCTTCAGGGAATGTAACTTCTATTTCAAACTCTTCGCCTGTCTTATGACCTATGATCTGTTCTTCAAATCCAGGAATAAACTGATGGCTGCCAAGTGTAAGAGGGAAATTATCACCTTTTCCGCCTTCAAATGCAACACCGTCTTTAAATCCTTCAAAGTCAATAACTACTTCGTCATCCATCTGGGCTGCTCTGTCTTCAACAGTAACAATTCTTGCCTGACGCTTTTTTGCAGCTTCGATCTGTCCGTCAATAACTTCATCAGTTACTGCGTCAACTATCTTAGGAGCTTTAAGTCCCTTGTATTCAGGTACATTTACTTCTGGTCTTGTTGTGCATATTGCCTTCATAACAATACCGTCTGCCTTTGTTGCAGATACAACCTCTATTTCAGGTCTGTCTACTATATCAAGTTTTGTTTCTTCTATTGCAGAAGTAACTTCAGGTCCGATAAGGCTGTTTATAGCTGATTCAAAGAAAACTTCTTCACCATAAAACTTTTCAATAAGTGATAATGGTGCTTTTCCTTTTCTGAATCCCTTTACCTGGATCTGTGATTTTTCTTTCTGATATGCCTTCTGAATTGCAGTATTAAAAGCTTCTGCATTTATCTCTAATAATAACTCATGCTTATTTACTGCTACATTTGTTGATGATTTCAAACTCATTTTTAACCGTCCTCCATTTTTTTAAACAACATCTAAACTATTATATCATATTTAATTTATTATGGCTATAGCCAATTGGATTGTTCTATGTTTTTCATAATTTACATCACTTTATATGGCACAAATTGTAGAAAATCACTAGAAATCATATCATATTTAACACCATCATGCATACCTGTGACAGCGTTTCTTTGACTATATCCATGAATATGTCCGTAAAAGCATTGTTCTATATTGTACTTATAAAGTATATCCAGGATATCAAAATTACAGCTTGATCCGTATAACGGCGGATAATGCATAAATACAACCGGTTTCAGATTTTGTGATAACGCAGCCTGTATTGATACCTCCAGACGCTGTACTTCGCGTGCCATAACTTTTTCATTTTCTGTATCTCCGTCAATACTTACCCATCCTCTTGTCCCACAGATGCCATAATCACCGTAAGCATAACAGTTATTAAACAGAATATGAAGTGTGTTAAAGCCATTTTCCGCAAAGAAATTCTCCATTTTACTTTTAGTTGCCCACCAATAATCATGATTACCCTTTAAAATGATCTTTCTTCCAGGAAGATTATTTATAAAAGTAAAATCCTTAACTGAATTTTTAAGTCCCATCGCCCATGATGTATCACCAGCAATTACAACTGTATCATTTTCATTTACAGACCTTTTCCAGTTTCCTTCAAGCCTTTCGATATAGCCATCCCAGCCATTAAAAATATCCATAGGCTTGAATAAATCACTAAGGGATAAGTGTAAATCTCCTATTGCATAAAGCGACATATTTATTCCTTGCTTTCTGTAAAAGAAATTTATTTTATATTAAATGCTTTGAGAACATATTCTTTCATTTCGTCTTTTTGAATTGATTCCTTAAAACGTACAGGTTTGTTTTTAAGATCAGCAAGTGACTGAGGAATATCTATGCCTGAAAGTTCACAAAGCTTATCGATCATTGCATATTCATCAAGTGATGAAGAGTCTTTGTCAATAGCTTCAAGAACGCTTGCACTGAACTTGTAAGGACTTGCCGTTGAAGCAATCAGTGTCTTTGTCATATCGTTGGTTTCTCTCCTGTAATCATCACATACTTTTACTGCAACTGCAGTATGTGTATCACATACATATGAATATTTTTTGTAGATATTCACAATAGTCTGCTTTGTCTGAACATCGTCACAATATCCACCGTAAAAATCTTCAGCAAGTTTTTTCTTGATGTCATCTGTTACTTCATATCTTCCCTCTGATGCAAGAGAACCGAACCATTCTTTTATCTGAGCATCATTGTCTTCAGAAAGAATATACAGAAGACGCTCAAGATTACTTGATATCAGTATATCCATTGATGGTGAACATGTAGGGTAGAATTCTCTGTTTCTGTCATATACACCTGTTCTGATGAAATCTGTAAGAACCTTGTTTATGTTTGAAGCACATATAAGCTTTCCGACAGGTAGTCCCATCTTTTTAGCGTAATATGCTGCAAGTATGTTTCCGAAATTGCCTGTAGGTACTACTACATTTATTTTGTCACCAAGTGAAATTTCTTCGTCAGATACTAAAGATGCATAAGCTGAGATATAGTAAACTATCTGCGGTACAAGTCTACCCCAGTTAATTGAATTTGCACTTGAAAACATAAGGTTATTTGCATCGAGTGCCTGTTTTACCTGACTGTCTGTAAATATTTTCTTTACGCCATTCTGACAGTCATCAAAGTTTCCCTTTATTGCGCAGACTCCTACATTTGAACCTTCCTGTGTGGTCATCTGTCTTTTCTGCATGGAACTTACTCCGCACTCAGGATAGAATACCATTATCTGAGTACCCTCAACATCCTTAAATCCTTCAAGTGCTGCCTTGCCCGTATCACCCGATGTTGCAACAAGTATTATGATTTTCTTGTCTATCATAAGTTTCTTTGCTGAGACAGTCAGGAAATAAGGAAGTATCTGAAGTGCCATATCCTTAAATGCACATGTAGATCCATGCCATAGTTCAAGCATGTATGTTCCGTCAAATAAATGAGATATTTCATCTATATTTTCTGTTTCGAAATTTTTAGCATTATATGCATTATCAGTACAATACTGTATTTCCGCATCAGTAAAATCTGTAAGGTATTTTTTGAAAATATAAGCTGCTCTGCACGAATAGCTCAGATCAGATATATACTTAATCTCATCAAGTGTAAGCGATGGAATGGATTCAGGCACAAACAAACCGCCATCTTCAGAAATTCCCTGAGAAATTGCTTTAGCACTTTCCACCTGTAAATTACTGTTTCTTGTACTTTTATAAAACATAAAATTTACTCCGTTTCTCCGCAGAAAAAATATCTCAGACATCATACTCTGCAGCAATAAAATGTCCGTATTCTATTTTATTGAAAGCATAATATCGCAGCCTGTCATATCAAAAGCATCCTTGTAATATCTGATAGCCCACGGCACATCATTTCTGAGTATTACCTCTGCAATATCAAATCTTGCCTGTTTACTCAAAGGATTATGATAACTGTAGCTTGCTGCTGTTTTTATTATTTTAAGTTTTTTACTGTATGTTACTGCGTCAACACCTGATACCATACTGTTTTCTTTTCTTGACTTAACTTCGACAAACGCTATTGTACCGGCATTTTCTGCAATAATATCTATTTCCCCTCTGCGGCAGCTGTAGTTTCTTCTGACTATTTTATAGCCATATTTCTGAAGGTAACAACATACCGCTGTTTCGCCTTTATTCCCCAGTTCCTTTTTTGTCATAGTATTTCCTCAGAAAGCTGAGACGGTGAATTTGAGAAGGACCGAATTGATCTAGTTTCTGATAGTGAAGCTTCGTTCCATAGCCTTTGTGCTTATCAAAACAATACATGGGGTAAAGCCCTGACATCTCCTCCATGTATCTGTCTCTCGAAACCTTTGCAAGAATTGAAGCCGCAGCAATACTTGCAGAACATGCATCACCTTTTATCACTGCTCTTACCTGTGTATCCGGTATATCAGGACATTTGTTTCCGTCTGCCATAACCAGATCCGGATGTACACCCAGTCCTTCGACAGCTCTTTTCATTGCAAGCATTGATGCCTGAAGTATATTCAATGTTTCAATTTCATCAACTGTTGCCCTGGCTACACAGTATGCAGATGCTTTTTGTATTATTTCATCGTAGAGAATATTTCTCTTCTTTTCAGTAAGCTTTTTGCTGTCATTGATGCCTTCTATCCTTACAGAATCATCAAATATTACTGCTGCTGCAAAGACATCTCCTGCAAGAGGACCTCGTCCTGCTTCATCAACTCCGCACATAATAATATGATTACATTCATTTCTGACTGCAGTATCATATTCATACAAAGAATCTGTATTCTGGTTCTGTGACATATTTTCACCTCTTAATTAACAGGGGGGACTTCAAGAGAAATATTGCCTGTTTTGCCTGCCCTGAACTCGTCAAGCAGAGTGATCGAAGCGCGCTCTGTATTTACTTCACCGCCTGAAATAAGCATTCCTCTTTTTCTTCCGAGTGTATCAAGCAGAATTTTTCCCGTATAACTGTCTGAAGGTTCGATTTTATAACGCTGCATAAGATTTTCAGGATAGTTTTCCTCAAGATATTCAAGGAGCATCATCGCAAGCGTTTCAATATCAAGTATCTCATCCTTGATAGCACCTGTAAACGCAAGCTTCTGAGCCACTGTCTGATCGTCAAATTTAGGCCACAGAACCCCTGGCATGTCAAGCATTTCTACCCTGTCGCCAAGTTTAACCCATTGTTTTACACGGGTAACTCCTGGTCTGTCCTCTACCTTCGCTTTTTTAGAACCTGACATTTTATTAATAAATGATGATTTTCCTACGTTCGGTATGCCTACTACCATTACACGTGTCGGTCTCCCCACCATTCCTTTTTCCCTTCTTTTCTGTATAAGATCTTTGAGAAGCTGCTGCTCAAGTGCAAAATTAAAATTTTTAATACCTTTACCTGTTTTACAGTCCATTGAAATTGCAAGTATGCCCTTACTTTTGAAATATGCTATCCATTTGTCTGTTATACATTCGTCGGCCATATCTCTTTTATTCAGTATAAGCATTCTTGGTTTTCCGTTTATCATTCTGCCCATTTCAGGATTCTGGCTGCTTAAAGGAATTCTTGCATCAATTATTTCAACAACAGCATCTACAAGGGAAAGATTCTCCTTTATACTTCTCCTTGTTTTTGCCATATGTCCCGGGAACCATTGAATTGATTTTGTATCTGTTTGTGACATAAAATTTTCCTGTTCTATTTAAAAAGTTTAATAGTATTTAACGGTAAATATCTCATAACAACCTTGCCTACTACATCATCTTCTGATACAAAACCCACATCTGCACTTCGGCTGTCATTTGATACACATCTGTTATCACCCATAACAAATATGTATCCGTCAGGTATTGTAAGAGGATATTCCTCAGGCTGTCTGAATGCATTAAATTTAACTTCCGTAAGTGAAGTTATAAAATGATCAGCTGTAAGCTTTTCTCCTTGAACATAAATCTGTTCGTTGAGTTGTTGGCCATCTACATAAACATAGCCATCTCTTATGTCAAGTTTCTGTCCTCCTACAGCAATAACTCTTTTTACAAGGGGTCCCAGCTTCTCATTTTTTACAATAACAATATCCCCGTTGTCAGGTGAATAAATCTTACTGTAAACTATTCTCTGTGTATCCTCAAGAGTAGGAACCATCGATGTACCATCTACAGTAGCCTGATCAAACAAATATGCTCTTATCAGAAGAAATATAAGCAGCCATATACCTACTGTTTCAATGATATCTGTTATATCATTAAATAGCTTTTTACTTCTGCTTATCTGATCTTCATCTTTTTTTTCGGGTGTCTGATCTTCACTTTTTCCTGTATCATCGTTATCTATCTGATCCTGACTGTTTTCTTCTTCAATGACATTGCTTATCTGATCTTCATTTTTTTCTTCTGCATTGCCACTGATCGTCTCATTCTGACTATTTTTTTCTTTAATGTCCTCGCTCATTTCAACACCACCTTATTTAACAAATCCGAAATTCGAAAATGGATATATTCTTAACATTACTTTTCCCACTATTTCATCCTCAGGAACAAATCCGAGTTCCAGATGCTTACTGTCCTTTGATCTGTTTCTGTTGTCACCAAGAACGAATACATAGCCTTCAGGAACAGTAACAGGATAGTCTTTAAATGCTCCCATATTCTGAGTTGTAAGTGTATTTACAAAATGATCTGCTTTAAGCTCCGGTGCAGTTCCGTCAGCATTTAATTTATAGAGCTGCTCATTCAGCGCCTTGCCGTCTACATATACTATTCCTGACTCAAAATCTATATTTACGCTCTGGCCACTGAGAGCCACAGTTCTCTTTACTATAAGCTTATCAAGCTTTGAACTGTCAATAATAATAATATCATTCTGCTTAGGTTTATAAAACAGTGACGAAATAAGAACCCTGTCATCTTCTATAAGCGTAGGCTCCATTGACGGGCCTGAAACATCAGATATTCTGAATAAATATGTGAATACCAAAAGAACAATAAATATAGAAAAAATAACTGATTCGATCATATCAGCTATATCATTAATTAATTTGCTGAAAAAACCGCCTGAATTACTTACGGACGTATTGTTATCCATTCTATTGTCCCCGTTCTAAATGTTTTGTTACTATACTAATAGCAAAAAAGGGACTGAGCGTCCCTTTTAACTATCAATAAAAGATCAGCAGCTGATAAATTAACGTACTGCTTCTTTGATTTTAGCAGCTTTACCAACTCTGTCACGGAGATAGTACAACTTAGCTCTGCGTACTTTACCTTTTCTGATAACTTCAACCTTATCAACAACAGGTGCATGCATAGGAAATACTCTTTCGATTCCACAGCCATGAGCCAAACGTCTTACAGTAAATGTTTCACTTATACCGCCGTTCTTCTTAGCAATAACTGTACCTTCAAAAATCTGAAGACGGTGTTTTTCGCCTTCCTTGATTCTTACATAAACCTTAACAGTGTCACCAACTGCAAAAGCTGGAAGTTCTGCTTTCATACTGTCTTTGCTGATTAATTCGAGTGCATTCATTTGTAAATTCCTCCTAAATTTTCTGAACATTCTTACATTATAAGCTTAATCAAAGCAAATATGCAGCGGACTATTCGTTTTAATGTCATCAAATGGCATTAACTCTCGTCGTAAAAAACGACGGACTTTAAATGCTTTATAATCATAGCATACTTTGCAAATAAATTCAATACTTTTTTTGAAAAATATAAGCAATACAATAAAACTTGTGTTACTACTCAGCCATACACAAAAATAAAGCAGATATGTGTCCGAATCATTCTGTAATGAACTAAAATGGAAGGTAAAAAAATAAGACCTTACGGTAAAATTAAAGTGTAAATCAACTACGTAATACACAATAAAAACCGAAGGTCTATAATATGAATTATACACAAAATGATGAGATAATCCAAGTATCAGAAGAAATTTTAGTGACAGGAATTGATATAGCAAGCGGCGGGATTCCTATAATCAGAGAAAAGTTTTTGTCCCTGAATATTCTATTTAACTCTTAATATGTTTTATAATAATTAAGTTGCTGGCATTGCAACCGAAAAGCCCTGCAAAAATATAGAATAAGTTATTCTATACATCCGCCTCCGAGTACAATATCTCCATCATAAAATACAACAGCTTGTCCGCTTGTAACTGCTCTCTGAGGCTTTTCAAATACAACCCTTACTTTTCCGTCTTCAATAGGATATACAACTGCCGGTTCATCCTTCTGATTATAACGTGACTTTGCTGTTACATGAAGTGGTTCCTGAGGAAATTCTCCCGAAATAAAATTAACATTATCCGCTGTAAGCTCTGATGTAAAAAGATCTTCACTGCTTCCAAGCGTTACAGTATTTGAAACACTGTCTTTGCGTGTTACGAATACTGGTTTTCCTAGTGCTATTCCAAGTCCCTTTCTCTGTCCTATCGTATAATAGATTATTCCCTTATGTGTTCCAAGAATATTCCCGTCTTTGTCAATGAAATTTCCCTCTGATACCGGAACTCCTGATTTTTCTCTTATAAATTCACCGTATTTTCCGTCAGGAACAAAGCAGATATCCTGGCTGTCAGGTTTTCTATAATTTACGAGTCCAGACTCTTCAGCCATCTTTCTTACTTCAGTTTTTTCATAGTCTGCAAGAGGAAAAAGTGTTTTTGACAACTGATACTGAGTAAGATTATACAGAACATATGTCTGATCCTTCGATCTGTCCTTCGGCCTTTTAAGAATGTATTTTCCGGTACTCTCATTGTACTCCCTTACTGCATAATGTCCTGTTGCAATATAGTCATATCCAAGCTCTTCTGCACGTCTGAGCATTTTGTCAAACTTTATATTTCTGTTGCACTCTATGCACGGATTAGGAGTCTTTCCAGAAATATAGCTTTCAATAAAATTATTTATAACATATTTGTGAAATTCCTGTTTAAAATTAAAAACAAGGTGATCAAAGCCAAGTTTATAGGCAACAGCTCTTGCGTCCTCAACATCTGAAAGTGAACAGCACGTTTTTGTCTCTGTATCTGAAATATCATCAGAAGAAAACATTTTTATTGTAACTCCGGTAACCTCATAGCCTTTTTCAAGCAATACCTTTGCTGCAACAGAGCTGTCTACTCCGCCGCTCATTCCTACCATAACCTTAGCCATTTTAAAACCTCTCTTTTATTTAGTCAGGATATCTCGTCATAATATATGTAAGTGTATTTTTAGTCTCTGCCCATGTGAGTTTTCTTCCCCAATGTACTGATCTGTTGTAATTTCCTTCTGCAAGCACAACTCCCTCATCTGTTATCTGAAGTACTATGACTGAATGAGTGTCATTATTTATTCTTAGAATATCCCCCACCCTTATATCTGATACATTTGCGCTTACAATCTTTCTTGCAGGAAGTTTTCCAAATGCGGCATCCGAAAGCATAAATGCAAATCCCGCACAACCGTATCCTGTTTTGTAGATTCCACCATTCCATACATAAGAATTGTCATTTGTCCATGGCGTACCTTCCGGATATTGCGATTTAAATGCAATCATTGCATTATAAATACTTTTTTCATCCAGTCCTGGAACAGATGATGGAGCATTTGTTGTTGTAACCGCAGGAGCATTTGTTGTTGTAACTGTAGTCTGTGAAGTCTGCGGTGCTGAAGTAGCTGGCTGTGAAGTCTGCGGTGCCGGAGTCGTTGTCGGTGGAGCCTGGAGTGTTGAAGTCGTTGCCGGTGGAGCCTGGAGTGTTGAAGTCGTTGTCGGTGGAGTCTGTACTGTTGAAGTCGTTGTCGATGGAGTCTGGAGTGTTGAAATCGTTGTCGATGGAGTCTGGAGTGTTGAAGTCGTTGTCGGTGGAGTCTGTACTGTTGAAGTCGTTGTAACAGGCAAATCAGGATTATTGATTATACGGTTTTTAATCCGATTTACATCAAAAACATTGATACATCCGTCATTATTTGTATCATACCCATCAATACCGGAATTTTGTGTCATATCAAGTAAAATATATTTTTTTATGTCTGTTACTTCATTATCTGCATTTACACTAGATGTCACTGACGCTAATATGCTGCTTACAAGAAGCAAGCTGACTATTTTGTGTTTTTTCACAGTATTACCTCACATTAAATTAATATTTGTCTACTATTATAACACTGAATTATATTAATTTCAAGTAACAAAAATACCCTTTACATTTTATGTAAGGGCATTTTTAATTATTTTCTGTTTGAAATCTTATACTTCCAGTGATGAATTTTCATTTTCATCATATTTATAAAATCATCCCCGAAAAATATAATCAGATTTAAAAGGGACATCAGTATGGCCACTTTTCCCGGAAGTCCTGAACTAAAAAAGGATATTATCATAAAGACAGCATCGAACATTGCAATATACTTTATCTTTACAGGAATAAGAAAGAACAGCAGTATCTCAAAATCCGGGGCAATTATTGCAAAGGCAATAAAAAGAGAAAATGTAAGAAAACTGTTTGTTGCCCACCCTGTGATAAATCCGCCTATTACCGTACCTATAATGCCACAAAGATAAAAAAAATTAAATTTGAATGTTCCCCAGTTTCTTTCCATGACCTTTCCTATCAGCCAATAGAAATAAAACGTAAATATCATAAAAAAAGCATTCGTTGAAAACGGAATAAATACAAATGATAATATTCTCCATATCTGGCCTTGAAGTATTGCATCACGTGAAAATATAATCAGCGGTGACAATGCCGCCTTTCCGGACATAGGACAGATAAATATATCCATTATATATATAATAGCCATGCCGGTTATTATGATATTCATAAGTCCTGATATTGCAAATTTACCAAATTTTCTTTCCAGTTTGTTAAACATTTTTTCACATTTCATCTGTTTTATATCCAGCCTCCTTCTGTTCAAATAAGAATTTCTTCGTTTTTAACGTTACATAATATCTTATGAGTATTTATTTATGTATTATATGTATTGATGCATCGTGTTTATAAATTCTGCAAATTCACATAAATCTGTTACAGACATATCAGCCCACTTACAACACTGTTCCCAGTCAGTTGATGTCTGGTCAAATACTGCTACTGTAAAGAATCCGGAATTCTTTGATGTACGTATGCAATGAAAAGAGTCATCAAGAACTGCTGTACACTCAGGATATGTTCCGAGAAGTCTGCTTACATCTGTAAAAAATGAAGGTTCATCTTTTTTTACTCCGTTTTCTTCACACGTATATATGAATCTGAATCTGTCATAAATACCATGTCTTTTGAGTATCACATCTGTAAGCGACCTATAGTTTGCTGTAGCAACACAATAAGGAATTTTGTAATGATCAAGAACATCAAGAATCTGGCATGCGTATTTTTTAAGAGGAATTAAATTAGCATATTCGTTATATACTATTTGTTCAATACGCTCATTTATAGCATCAGGATGCATTTTTACTCCGAGCTTTATAAAATAATCAGCAGACTCTTTCATACTGAGCTTTTTCATTATATCTGATATTCCCGCAGGAGGTATAATGCCGTTTTCAAGAAGAAATATATTGTCAACATTTTCCCAGCATTTCATTGAATCGATAAGTGTTCCGTCCAGATCAAAAATTACAGCTTTTATTTTCATAAATCAAACGTTATCCTGACTTTTATCATATAGAATTTGTAACACCTATTTTAGCACGGTAATCAGTACCTACAGGCTGAACTTTCTCCATTGCTATTGAATATATATCTGTTGAAAGTGATTCAAGCTCGGCAGCTCTTCTTGTGACTGCATTTATTTCTCCAAGCTTTGAAAGTGACGTTGCAAGCGGTATTCTTGATTTTCCTTTTGCAACTGAAAGTATGTCAGTACCCCTTTCATTTACTGCAAGTATTCGTCCGTAGACAGGAGGAGTTGTAAGATCATCCTTTGTTATACCCAGAAGGGCATTTACCAGTATCCTTCTTATCCTTGACATAGTATAACGCTTTGTTTTGATCATTTCCATCATTTCCTGAACAGTTGATGCGGTTCTTGCCTCATAAATTCTGTGTTCAAGGCCTTGTCCTACATCAGGTACGTCTCTTATAAGAGCAGGAGTCATCATTCTCATCCTGTACATTATAGCCTTTTCCAGATTTGAAAACTGTGCTATTCTTCCACCTGCGACTGCGTCGGCAAGAATATCAAACATCACCTTTGGCATAAGATCTGAATATGCATTTTCTCTGACATTCTGCCTTATAAATGATGCACTTGCAAAATTGCATATAACGTTAGGCTGGTCATGTCCTGCATTTTTTCTTGTTACAGTAAACGGAGTAATTTTTGAGTTAAGGTATGAAATGGTCTTTATATACTCTATAGCCAGAAGATTGTTAGGCCATTGGAATACATCTCCTACCTGCTTACCGAAATTTTTCTCAGCAAGCATATTCATTGCACTTGGATAAGAAAGACCACTGTCGAGCAATGTCTTTAGTTCGGGAGACTGTGAACATGCTATGCTTGCCTGTACAGCAGACAATATTTTATTTATATCTCCGCTCTCACTTCCGAATGAAACCTCGTCCACGCAGCCCATAGCATTTAATATGTACATTGCACCCCTTGCAAAAACCTCTGCACTTGAAAGTGAATATGCAACAGGAAGTTCTATTACAAGGTCTGCACCTGATTTTACTGCTGCCTTTGCCCTTTCGAACTTGTCAATAATAGCCACATCGCCCCGTTGAACATAATTTCCGCTCATGACTGCCACAATATGAGTTGCACCGTTTTCCCTTGTCTTTTTTATATGGTAACAATGACCATTATGAAAAGGATTATATTCACATATTATACCTGAAACCTTCATAACATTACTCCTCCTGATTTTTTTTGATTAAACGTCATTACTTTTTTGTTAAAAAAGCTGATTTTTTTTTAAAGCACTTGCAATTTCTCTACAATGGTATATAATTAATTATTGTACTTTGACAGAAAATATAAACTTATATCAACATTTTCGTCAATTTATCTTAATTCTAATTAAACTCGAAAGGATTGAAAAAAAAGAATGAAAATTCTAGTAATCAACGCGGGAAGCTCATCACTCAAATATCAGCTTATTGATATGAGTGACGAATCTGTAATAGCAAAAGGAAACTGTGACAGAATCGGTATCGGAGGTCATATTGCACATAAAACATTTGACGACCGTAAATTTGAAGCTGACTGTGAATTTCCTACACACACTGAAGCTTTTCAGAAACTTGTTGAAGTCCTTACTAAAGGTGATGCATCAGTTATTTCTGACATGTCTGAAATTTCAGCAGTAGGACACAGAATAGTACAGGGTGCTGAAATATTTTCACAAACATGCATAGCAACAGATGAAGTTATTGAGCAGATTGATGGACTTGCTGAACTCGCACCTGTTCATAATCACGCTCATGCACTTGCACTCAGAGCCTGCAGATCAGTTATTCCTGATAACGTAAAGCAGGTTGTAGTATTTGATACCGGTTTCCATCAGACAATGCCTAAAAAAGCATATATGTTCGGTGTACCGTATGAATGTTATACCGATCTCCATGTTCGTAAATATGGTTTTCACGGAACATCACACCGTTTTGTAACAGCTAAGCTTGCAAAGGTACTCGGAAAAGATCTTAAAGACATGAAAATTGTATCATGTCATCTTGGAAACGGTTCTTCAATCACTGCTGTTGAGGGCGGAAAATCAATTGATACTACAATGGGATTCACACCTCTTGATGGTCTTATCATGGGTACAAGATGCGGTTCTATAGATGCTTCTGCTGTAACATTTATTCAGAATAAACTTGGCATGAATTCTTCAGAAATGAGCGAATACCTTAATAAACAATCAGGTTTCCTCGGCGTATCCGGAATATCAAGCGACAACCGTGATATATCTGATGCAGTTGAAAAAGGGAATGAAAGAGCGAAGCTCACATCAGAAATGCTTTGTTATGAGATCAAAAAATATATAGGTGCATTTGCTGCTGCAATGAACGGAGTTGACGCTGTAATCTTTACAGGCGGAATCGGTGAGAATGCTCCTGAAGTTCGTCAGAATTCCTGTGAGGATATGGACTTCTTCGGAATTGACATTGACAATAACATCAATAAAACTATCCGTGGACAGCTTTGCAAAATTTCATCTGAAAAGTCAAAAGTTCAAGTATGGGTTGTACCTACAAATGAAGAGCTTCTTATTGCACGTGATACACTTGAAATTGTACAGAATGAAAAATAAAATCCGATACTTTAAACCAATCTATCGAATATTATATCATATTAGTTTATAAAAAACAATAGAAAAAACGCTGAAAATTGTTTTAAGTCCAAAAATGGGAAAAAAGCCTGCTGCTGTCGTAAATACGATAACAGCAGGTTCTTTTTTTTTTTGAGCAAACATATTTATTCAGTAATTACAATATTTTATGACAGGGTGTGATTGGTATTCTTGATAAAATAAGCAGCATGGTTTGGAGCAATTACATGCTTGCATTCATATTGATTTTCGGCGGCTTTGTAACTGTGAAATCAAAATTTTTTCAGATACGCGGATTTAAAAAAATCTGGCGTGAAACAATTGGTACATTATTTTCAGGTAAAAAATCTGAATGCTCGGATAAGGAAATCAGCCAGTTCGGAGCATTCTGCTCAACACTTGCAGCTACTATGGGTACAGGCAATATTGTCGGTGTTGCCTCTGCAGTTGCTATAGGAGGTGCCGGCGCTATATTCTGGATGTGGGTGTCAGCATTTATTGGGATGATGATAGTATTTGCAGAAAATTTTTATGGTACAATATACCGCAAGAAAGATAAAAACGGTGAATGGTCAGGCGGAGCAGTAAACTACATAGTACAGGGGACAGGATCAAAGGCAGTCGCTCTTATCTATGCTGCTCTGTGTGTTGCTGCTTCATTCGGAATGGGAAATATGGTTCAGACAAACTCTATTTCATCAGCATTGATGGAAGAATATTCGGTAGATCTGATCATTACAGGAGTTGTTACTTCATTTTTATGCGGGCTTGCAATAATAGGAGGAATAAAAAGAATATCAGCAGTAACAAAGGTAATAATTCCTTTTATTTCTGTAATTTACATATCCGCGTCACTTATAATAATTTTTAAAAATATTGTAATTATTCCCGATATATTGGGTAAAATATTTTCTGAAGCATTCGGCATTTCAGCATTTGGTGGCGGAGTGAGCGGCATTATGATAAAAAAAGCAATTTCCACAGGACTTAAGAGAGGTGTATTTTCAAACGAAGCCGGACTGGGAACGTCTGCAATGATACATGCATCCGGTTCATGCAAAAAGCCTGAGGTTCAGGGAATGTGGGGAATAGTTGAGGTGTTTACTGACACCATAGTATGCTGTACGTTGACAGCACTTGTAATATTATGCTATACAACAAACGGCGGAAGCTGTGCTTCTGAAGGGCCGGCTCTTGTTATAAATGCATTCCGGGGCGGTTTCGGAAAATATGCAGGATCATTTGTATGCATTTCAATTTCAGTTTTTGCATTTGCAACACTTATCGGCTGGTCTCACTGTGGAGAAAGTGCATTCAGGTATATTTTCAAACAAAAATTTCAGTATGTGTATAAATTTTTATACTGCATTGCTGCGGCTGTCGGAGCAGTCCTTGAGTTAAGCACCGTGTGGACAATGTCTGACATTTTCAACGGTCTCATGATCATGCCAAACATAATAGCACTGATTATTTTATGCATTAAAAATCCTATTGATTATTTTAATTATAAAAAATGAATATCATATTGTATTATGTCAACAATAAAATCACAGAATCCGCATACACTATGATTCTGAAATTTAATTTACGGAGACGTGATTTTTATGGGACTTACAATTAACGATGACGGTATTTATGATTCAGAAACATTTACGGTTTCATGCCTTGATGCACTGAAATTCGGTACTGCATATGCAGATATTTACGATGACATAGTAATCGGAACAGATTCCAGATGCCTGGCAATATTTAATGCCCTTTCATCAGGAATTTTATCACGCAGTAAAAATATATGGAGCTGCGGAAACTGTACACAAGCACAATTAAAATACGCAATTACAACACTTAAACTTAATGCAGGTATATTTATAGAATCCTCCTGCGGAAATATTAAACTTATTCCATTTTCTAAATACGGCTTCTCCCTTGATTCAACTGAAGAAAAAACACTTTCAGATACAATCAGCTCTGTAAAGCTTGTCTCTTCATACTCAGACGGAAAAATTACAGATTCATCAACACTCAATGAAATGTACAATTCAGAAGTTAAATATAAACAGATTAACTTTCCCCCTGAAACAAATATACAGATTAATTCATCAAACCCCCTCATAAAAAATCTTTTTCATAATATATGCACAGACAAAAAAAACTCTGGTGAATACCGAAAAAATATTACATTTCAGATTTCTGCTGACGGTTTGCGTGCATCTGCATATTCATTTGAAACCGGATTTGTTTTTTATGAAAAATTAATTCTGATATGCTGTATATCAGAATTCAAAAAGGGAAACGACATTCCTCTCCCCTACAGCTTTCCTGTAATAGCTGACAGACTTGCAACACAATACGGAAGATCTGTATTCAGATTCAATCCTTCATCTGACAAAGTAAATGACATTTCAATAAAATCAATATCCCTTGATTTCCCTTTTTTAAATGACGGTGCTGCACTTATATTCAGTATTTTAAAAAGTATGGAAACCGAAAAGAAGTCTCTTGATAATCTTATAAATGACATTCCTGAATTCACAACAACTGTAAAATATATTAATATTAAAAACAATCCTGAAGATACTATAAAACAGATTCAGAATACATCCGAAAATAATATATGCTACGAACAGGAAGATGGCAGAATAATTGCAAAAGCTTCAAAAAGCGGAAAAAGTCTTATACTATACGCTGAAAGTTATCGTGCAGAAAGTGCCGATGAATTATGCAGCAGTTGGATGCTGGGAACGGGCATAAGATAACGTAATTAATGATATCCGAAAATTTTTACATTATAAAATACTATATATTATATTTGAGTTATCCTTTTTTTGACTTGACAGATAATAATATGTGTAATATAATTAGTGTGTATATTTATGTTCGGATATCATACATAACTGTTGCTTAAACAAACTATTATCATATCTAACAGAATAAAATAAATGAGGAGGTTATTAATTGAACAATTATAATAACAATCGTAAACGTTATAGTGATGACAAAGACAAACAGAGTTCCAGACAAATTCACAATCCAATTGCAAAATCCGATGCTGATCCTGTTGTTGTTTCTTCAAGTGAATCCGTGGTACCAGCTAAACAGCCCAGAAAGGAAAACAGGAAAACTCCTGTAAAAATAATTCCACTAGGCGGACTTAATGAAATAGGAAAAAACATGACAGTATTTGAATGTTCAAATGATATTTTCATTGCTGACTGCGGACTGGCATTTCCAGATGCTGAAATGCTTGGTGTAGATATCGTAATTCCTGATTTTACTTATATTGAACGTAACCAGGCCAAACTACGTGGTGTTGTTCTTACACACGGACACGAGGATCATATCGGAGGTCTTGCATATCTTCTTAAAAAAGTAAACATTCCTGTCTACGGAACAAAACTTACTCTCGGACTTGTTGAAGGAAAGCTAAAAGAGCACGGATTATACGGAAAAGTAAAGTTATGTGAGGTGGCCCCTAAAAAGACAGTAAAGATGGGATGCATGGCTGTAGAATTTATATCAGTAAATCATTCTATCCCTGATGCAGTAGGACTTGCCATCCATACACCAGCAGGAATAATCGTTCACACAGGTGACTTTAAAGTAGACTACACACCTATTAACGGAAATCCTATTGATCTTGCCCGTTTTGGTGAACTTGGATCAAGAGGAGTCCTTGCACTTATGGCAGACTCAACAAATGCTGAACGTCCGGGATATACACAAACAGAAAAAAAAGTGGGAAATTCTTTTGATAATTTATTTGCTACAGCAGAAGGAAAACGTATAATAATAGCTACCTTCTCCTCAAATATCCACAGAATTCAGCAAATTATCAACTCAGCAGTAAAAACAAACAGAAAAATAGCTGTTTTCGGACGAAGTATGGTAAACGTAATTGCCACTGCAACAGAGCTTGGCTATCTTACAGCACCAAGCGGTGTAATGATTGACATCGACCTTATGAACAGATATGACAGCAGTCAGATAGTTCTTATTACAACAGGCAGTCAGGGCGAACCAATGTCTGCACTCACAAGAATGGCAATGAACGATCATAAAAAAGTAAATATAAACTGTAATGATTTTATTATTATATCAGCAACTCCTATACCGGGAAACGAAAAATTTGTTACAAAAGTTGTAAATGAACTTATGAAATCAGGCGCTGAGGTTGTGTATGAAGCCATGTATGAAGTACATGTTTCCGGACATGCATGTCAGGAAGAACTTAAACTTATGCTGGCACTTACAAAACCACAATTTTTTATACCTGTTCATGGTGAATACAAGCATCTCAAAAAACACGCTCAGCTTGCTCTTGAAATGGGAATACCACAGAAAAACATTATCATAGGAGAAATAGGCAACGTTATTGAAACAGACGGCGTTGATATGCGCATAGTTTCAAAGGTTCCGTCAGGACGTGTACTCGTTGACGGTCTTGGTGTCGGAGATGTAGGTTCCATAGTTCTCAGAGACAGAAAACATCTGGCTCAGGATGGACTTATAATTGTAGTTATTGCAATTGACAAATGTTCAAATACTATTGCATCCGGACCTGATATTATTTCACGAGGATTTGTATATGTAAGAGAATCCGAAGAGCTTATTGATGAATCAAAACAGATTCTTAACAAAACACTCCAGAACTGTACAATTCACGATCTCAGAGAATGGAATTCCCTGAAAACAAAGCTTAAGGATGCACTTTCAGAATATATTTACAGCAAAACAAAAAGAAACCCTATGATACTTCCTATTATAATGGAAATATAATTAATCCGATAATTTTCCGTCTTTGGGACGGATGGCTACATATTTAGATCCAGCATCAGTACAACTTCATGCTGAATCTAAAACTATTGTATGCCGCAATAAAAATCAGCCGGCTCTTATCTGAATTATATAAATTATGATATTTATGCTATTGCGAAAAAGGGGGATGATTACTACGAAAAAAAGAAAACTGGCATTTCTTTGTTTTTTACTTTTTATGCTTCTGTCAGTACCGTTTTATTCTGCATTCAGAATTTATAAATACAATGAATATGAATCATATATGTTTATATTCATTACTCTGATACTGATTCTCGTAGTAATCACTCAGATAATAAGTGCAAAACAAAATATCTACAGATATTTCAACAGGATAGAACACGATCTTGAACAGAAAAAATGCTTTGCCCTTTTTAATACTCCTGACCCGATTGCTATACTTGATAAGGGAAACAAAATAATATGGTACAACCAGTCTTTTTTTGATTATTTATCAAATAAAAATGATGCTTTTGGTATAAATATATGCGAGGAACTCAATATTCAGAACAGTCTTCTTGTACCGAAAAGCCAATTCAACATTGAATACCAGAACATAAAATACAATATACAGTGCGTGGTAAAATCCAATTATGGTATTGAACTTAAAATTCTTTTCTTCAAAGATGTGACAGACTATCTCAATCTTCTGGAAGAATATAATAACAAAAAACCTACTGTTGCAATTATAGCAGTCGACAATTATGACGATATGTTTATAAATGTAAAAGAAAGTGAACGTTCCAGAATTCAGGCAGCTATGGAGAAAATGCTTGATAAACTTACAGCTGACTCAAACAGCTTTATCAAGCGTCTTTCCAAGGACAGATTCATTGTCCTCTTTGAAGAACAGCATCTTAACAAGATAATGAAGGAACGATTTAAAATACTTGACTATGCACGTTCTATCATAGTAAATGACGGAACCTGTGTAACTCTTTCAATTGGTGTAGGCAGATGCAGCAGTTCACTTTCCGAAAGTGAAGAATTTGCAAGACAAGCTCTTGACATGGCACTCGGAAGAGGCGGTGATCAGGCAGCTGTAAAAACAGAAAATGGCTTTGAATTCTTTGGCGGAATGTCAAAAGGTGTTGAAAAACATTCACGTATCAAAACGCGTATAATTTCAAATGCAATGCAGAAGCTCATTGAAAACTCATCAAATGTTTTCATTATGGGCCATCGTTTCGGTGATCTTGATTCAATAGGTTCATCAATCGGACTTTCCACAGCAATAAGCATTACAGGAAAAAAGTCATACATAGTTGTTGATCCGAAAAATAATCTCGCCACTCATCTCATTACCAGAGTTGAAAAGCAGCATGATATGTGCACATTTATCAATGAATCAAAAGCACTTGAACTAATAAACCCTAACAGTCTGCTCATAATAGTTGATACACACAAAAGTGCAATGGTTGAAAGTACGGCTGTTTACAATCAGATTAAAAATGTCATTGTCGTTGACCATCACAGGAAAAACATTAACTTTATTGATAATGCAGTTATTTTTTATCATGAACCTTATGCATCATCTACCTCAGAAATGATAACTGAAATAATACAATATTTTAAAAATCTAAATAAATTGCCTGCCTGTGCAGCTGATGCACTTCTTGCAGGAATAACGCTTGATACAAAGAATTTTGTAATAAAAACCGGCGTACGTACATTTGAAGCTGCAGCCTATCTGAAGAAAATGGGTGCTGACACTATATCTGTACGCAGTCTGTTTGCAAATACGATAGATCTGTACAAGCTTAAATCAAAAATTGTCTCATCAGCTGAGCTTTACAACAATTTTGCAATTGCTGTTGCCGATAAAAATGACCTTTCAGGTGATGACCTGCGAATAATTGCTCCCCAGGCATCTGATGAACTTTTAAGCATAAGCGACGTAATAGCCTCGTTTGTAATCTATGAGATAAATGATACTATAAACATATCTGCACGTTCATACGGTACGGTAAATGTTCAGCTCATTATGGAGAAAATAGACGGAGGCGGACATCAGACAATGGCTGCAACCCAGCTTTCAGGTATTACATTGCAGGAAGCAAGGCAGATACTCATTGATGCGATAGAACAGTATCAGGATGAAAACTGCTCTGAGCAGAAAACAATATAAAAGGAGAAAAATAACATGAAGGTAATTTTTACTCAGGATGTAAAAGGAACAGGAAAAAAAGGAGAAATCAAAAACGTATCAGACGGATATGCAAAAAATTTTCTTTTTACAAAAGGAGTTGCTCTTGAAGCTACACCAAAAAATTTAAGTGATCTTGCAGGAAAACAGGCTTCAGAACAACATAGGATTGAAGTTGAAAGAGAAAACGCCACTAAAATCTCAGAAGAAATTAACAATAAAAAAATAACAATATCTGCAAAAGCGGGTGCATCCGGAAAATTATTCGGAGCTATCACAACGTCACATATTGCAGATTATATTCAGGCTCAGTACAAGCAGAAAATTGAAAAGAAAAAAATAAGCGTCAAGGGTGAAATCAAGAATTTTGGCACATATGAAGCTGATATCAAGCTGTATGCAGGAATAACAGCAAAAATCGTTATTGACGTTGTTGAGGAAAAATAATGGCGTTTCAGGATAATTATACACCTGTCACAAATACAGGATTTGAGTTGCCGCACAGCATTGAAGCAGAACAGACTGTTCTGGGTTCGATACTCATTGATTCAAATGTACTCACAACTGTACTTGAAAAACTTAAGCCGGAAGCATTTTATAATGAACAGCATCGCGAGCTTTTTTCCATAATGATCAGAATGTTCAGCAGCGGTTCAAAAGCAGATATTATTACAGTTTTAAACGAAGCGCTTTCGATGAACATATTTGAATCAGCATCTGAGGGAAGAAATTATCTTGCTTCCCTTATGAATAATGTTCCGTCTGTTTCAAATATTGAAGACTACTGTACAATTGTTTCAGAAAAATATTATGCAAGAAGCCTTGCAATAACTGCCCAGCAGATTATGAATGATGTAGCAAGCGGAAGTTATGATGCACAGACACTGCTTGATTCTGCAGAACAGAAAATATATGATATACGTCAGGGAAAAGACGTCAAAGGTCTTACTCCTATAAATGACGTTGTATATGAGGCTTACGACAGACTTTCAAAAATAACAGGTCCTGATAAAGATAAATATCTTGGTGCAAAAACAGGATTTACGTATCTTGATACTATAACCACAGGTCTTAACAAATCAGATCTTATACTTATAGCAGCACGTCCTGGTATGGGTAAAACTTCCTTTGCCCTTAATATCGCTTCCAATGTTGCACGTCACACAAAAAAAGAGGTAGCTGTATTCTCTCTTGAAATGTCAAAAGAACAGCTTGCCACACGACTTCTTTCAACAGAAGCTCTTGTCGACAGCAACAAGCTCCGAAGCGGCAGACTTGCCCAGAGTGACTGGATCAGACTTGCTTCAAGTGCTGATGTCCTTTGTCATCTTCCTCTTTACATAGATGATACGGCAGCAATAACAGCCCAGCAAATGAAAGCTAAACTCAGACGAATGAAAAACATAGGGCTTGTTGTAATTGACTATCTTCAGCTGATGACAACTACTCTTAAAACAGACAACCGTGTAGCTATCATTTCTGAAATTACAAGGCAGCTGAAAATCATGGCTAAGGAACTTGATGTCCCTATCATCCTTCTTTCACAGCTTTCACGAGGACCTGAATCAAGAACTGATAAACGCCCTATGCTTTCGGACCTCAGAGAATCAGGATCAATCGAGCAGGATGCAGATATTGTTATGTTTCTTTACCGTGATGCATATTACAACAAGGAAAGTACACAGCCTAATGTCAGTGAATGCATAGTTGCAAAAAACAGACATGGTGAAACAGGAACAGTAGAAATGATCTGGGACGGACAATTTACCAGATTTGCAAACAAGGAAGGTTAATTTATGCTTGATCAGATTATGGACACGATGCAGAAATATAATATGTTAAACATGGGAGACAGAGTGGTAGTTGCTCTTTCGGGAGGCGCTGACAGTGTTTCCCTTCTTCTTTCCCTTTCAGAACTGAGTGACAGACTTGGAATTACAGTTTCTGCAATACACGTAAATCACTGTCTTAGGGGAGATGAAAGTGACAGCGACGAGACTTTCTGCAAAGAACTTTGCAAAAAAAACAGAATCACACTTATAAGTAAACGCTTTGATGTACTAGACTATGCATTAAAAAATAAAATGTCAGTTGAACAAGCGGCGCGTAACATCAGGTATGATTTTTTTAAAGAAAATACTGCCGGTAAAAAGCTTGCTACCGCACACACTGCCAATGACAATGCCGAAACAGTTATTTTTAATCTTACAAGAGGTACAGGAATAAAAGGAATTGCAGGCATTCCTCCTGTCAGGGACAATATAATAAGACCTCTTATAGAAACTACAAGACAACAGGTAGAAGATTACCTTTCAGAGAAAAATCAGAATTTTGTAACTGACAAAACAAATCTTTCCGACGATTATACAAGGAATAAAATCCGTCACAATGTCATTCCTGTACTTGAGATGATAAATTCATCACTTTTCAGAACCATAACAGCGGATTCGTATAATTTCAGACTTGACAATTCATATCTTGAGGAACAGTCAGTAAATGCATTCAACGCATGCCATACAGATAAAAATACACTGTACGGGTTAAATAATTATCACAAAGCAATACGTCACAGATGCATTTCAATGCTCCTTTCCGCTAATAACATTGATATAAGTCAGAAAAGAATATCTGATATTGATATTATCTGTACAAATGGCGGAAAGATAAATCTTCACAATAATGTTTATATTGTTTGTAAAATGGGTATTATTAGTATAGAGGATATTCATCCATCAGAGCATGAAGATATTTATACGGAATTAAAAACAGGTTCAAATAAATTCATGAACAAGGAAGTCATAATTTTCATCAGGGATATTTCAGAAAAAACATCAGGAACAATAATCGATGCCGATAAGCTTTCAGGCAAAGTTGTTTTAAGAAACCGAAGAGCTGGTGATAAAATACAATTCAAAGGCAACAACTTTACGTCATCAGTAAAAAAAATATTCAATGAAAAATTTTCTTTACAGGAACGTGATCAGATATGCTTTATAGCTGATGAATCAGGACCTGTATTTATAGAAAAGGCAGGCATATCTGAACGTGTAAAAGTAACCCATGATACAAAAAGAGTCATGGAAATAACTATACATTGTGAATAAATAATGAAAATGAGTGTAGTTTTAAAATGTATACTTGACTTTATATTGTTTTCACGTTAAAATATTCTTATGACTTTTTTTAAGCATATATATTTTTATTATTTCTGTTTATTTTAAGATAGCAGGCTTGGTGTGCCGGCATCTTCTAATTTAAAAACAACAGACAAAAGAATGGAGTGAATATATTGACACCAAAAAAGAATAAAGGGTTACTTACCTATATTTCTATAGCAGCTATAATCATATTAGTCCTTGGTTTTGTTCTTCCGAATCTTGATCAGGGAAATTCTTCACAGAAATATTCAGACATCATGAACTATTTTGATGATTATAAGGTATCGTCATATACTTTAAATCTCAAAACAGGTGAACTTGAATTAAAATTACGTGATTCAAATAAAAAGATTGAATATACAGTTCCTTATGTTGGACTTTTTCTGCAGGATACTGATTCAGAAACAAAGAATTACCGTGAAGAATACAATGCTAAGTACAATGATGAAACACCCATTGAAGTAGAGTATATAAAGGGATCTGATAATTCATGGATTATTACGGTTATCCCTACAGTATTACTGCTTATAATGGGAGTCGCATTATTCTTTTTTATGATGCGTCAGGCAGGCGGAGGAGGTAAATATACATCCTTCGGCAAGGCAAATGTTAAGAATTCAGCACAAAACGGAAAGAAAACAACATTTGACGATGTCGCCGGTGCGGAGGAGGAAAAGGATGAACTAAAGGAAATAGTTGATTTTCTTAAAAATCCAAAAAAATATGCTGATATTGGTGCCAGAGTACCTAAGGGCGTACTGCTTCTCGGCCCTCCGGGAACAGGTAAAACACTTCTTGCAAGAGCAGTTGCCGGAGAAGCCGGTTGTCCGTTCTTCCCTATTTCAGGTTCAGACTTCGTTGAAATGTTCGTAGGTGTAGGTGCATCCAGAGTAAGAGACTTATTTGAACAGGCAAAGAAAAACAATCCTTCTATTATATTTATAGACGAAATAGATGCTGTAGGACGTCACAGAGGTGCAGGGCTCGGCGGTGGACACGATGAAAGAGAACAGACATTGAATCAGCTGCTTGTTGAAATGGATGGTTTTACAGAAAATGAAAGTGTAATAGTTATTGCCGCTACAAACAGACGTGATATACTTGATCCTGCGCTGTTAAGACCGGGCCGTTTTGACAGACAGATTGTTGTAAATTATCCTGATGTAAAGGGACGTGAAGACATCCTTAAGGTTCATGCCAGGAATAAGCCCCTTGGTCCTGATGTAGACCTTAATGTAATAGCAAAAACCACACAGGGCTTTACAGGAGCTGATCTTGAAAATCTTCTTAATGAAGCTGCTCTCCTTGCTGCACGTTACAACCGTAAGGCTATCATCGAGGCAGATATCGAGGAAGCAACACTTAAGGTAATAGCAGGCCCTGAAAAGAAATCACATATTGTAACAGAACGTGATAAAAAAATTACTGCATATCATGAAGCAGGTCACGCTGTTGCTGCATATCACCTTCAAACACAGGAAAAAGTTCACCAGGTAACAGTTATCCAGCGTGGAATGGCTGCAGGTCTTACAGTAACACGGCCTGAAACCGATGACTTGCATATGACAAGAAACAAAATGCGTGAATCTATCATTATGTTACTCGGAGGACGTGTTGCTGAAGCTATAGTTCTTGATGATATTTGTACCGGTGCTTCAAATGATATTGAACGTGCTACAAAGATTGCAAGAAATATGGTAACAAAATACGGATTTTCAGATAAGCTGGGAACTGTTGTATATGGCAGCGGCGAAGGCGGCGAAGTATTTCTTGGAAGAGATTATGGCCATACAAGAGATTACAGCGAAACAATTGCAACTCAGATTGATGAAGAGGTTCACCTTCTTGTTTCAGAAGGATATAAAAAATGTGAATTTATTCTTACAGAAAATATTGATCAGCTTCACGCACTTGCAAAATATCTTATTGAAAACGAAAAGATTGACGGTGATGATTTCATCAAGCTCATGAAGGGTGAACTCGACATAAAAAAATCTGACGTCATTGAGATTACAGATATAAATACCGATAAAAAATCTGAAGAATCTTCCGACTCAGAGGATAAAAAAGTAATTTCTGAACATGACGATGATCAGAATGCTGACACACAACAAGATACAGATATTACAGACAGTAATACCTCAGAGGAATAATAAATAACCATAATCCCACAAAATACATGAAATGATGTTTTTTTGCGGGATTATTTCTCTATTGATTTTTTCTCATTATTATGATAAAATATATATATATGCTTACCACGGAGGTGCAATATGAAAAGAATCACAATTATAACAGGACATTATGGAACAGGAAAAACAAATATTTCTGTAAATCTCGCAATGGAGCTTGCAAAAAAACAACAACGTGTCACAGTTGTTGATCTTGATATTGTAAATCCTTATTTCAGAACAGCTGATTTTGACAAGCTTTTTTCTGAAAACGGCGTAAATCTTATAAAACCTATGTATGCAAACTCTAACCTTGATATACCGGCTATAAGTTTTGACCTTGAGGAACTGGCATCACAAGAAGGATACCTGATAATTGATGTAGGTGGTGATGATGCCGGAGCTATCGCACTGGGAAGATATTGTGAAGCTCTCATGCAGTACGCAGATGACCTTGACATGCTTTATGTTGTAAACTGCTATCGTTTTCTTACACGTGAGCCGGAGGAAGCCCTTGAACTCATGTACGAAATCGAAGCTGCATCAAGAATGAAGCATACAGGAATTATTAATAACTCAAATCTCGGACTTGAAACAAGTCTTGAAAATGTTCAGGCATCTGTAAAATTTGCAGATGTTATTGCCCAAAAAACAGGTCTGCCTATCGTATTTACAACATGTACAAGCAGGGTTCCCGATACGGCTGATTTTAAAAAAGTTGATATCTATGTTAAACCATTATGGGAAGCATAGCTTCATAAATCTGATTACATCAGAAATTCTTTGTCAGGAAAGGGGTTCTTTATATGGCTGCAATGACTGTAGATTTTGAGAAATGCAAAGGCTGTGCTCTCTGTACAACTGCATGTCCCAAGAAAATAGTTGAAATTCAGAAGGAAAAGCGCAACAAAAAGGGATACTTCACTGCACAATGTACAGACCAGAAGACTTGCATAGGATGTGCAATGTGTGCTATCATGTGTCCGGATTGTGCAATAACAGTTGAAAAGTAATGACTAAAAAGTTATAAAGGAGTGCTGTACTTTGGAAAGAAATCTTATGAAGGGTAATGAAGCTCTTGCAGAAGCTGCTATCAGAGCAGGCTGTAAATGTTTTTTTGGTTACCCTATTACACCTCAGACTGAGCTTGCCGCTTATATGGCAAAGCGTATGGCAAAGGCAGGCGGCGTATTTCTCCAGGCAGAATCAGAAATAGCTGCTATCAACATGGTGCTCGGTGCATCTTCAACAGGTGTCAGAGCTATGACATCATCCTCATCTCCTGGAGTAAGCTTAAAAGCAGAAGGTGTTTCATACATGGCAGGAAGTGATCTTCCTGGTGTTATTATAAATGTACAAAGAGGCGGCCCTGGACTCGGCGGTATTCAGCCATCACAGGCAGACTACTGGCAGGCAACACGTGCAATGGGACATGGCGATTTCCATATCCTTGTATTCGCACCATCATCAGTTCAGGAAATGGTTGACATGGTAATCAAGGCTTTTGATTTAGCAGACGAATTCAGAATGCCTGCAATGATCCTTGCAGACGGACTTCTCGGACAGATGATGGAACCTGTTTCCTTCCCTGAGATTACTGCAAAGACAATTGAAAAGCCATGGGCTACAAACGGTCATAAAAACGCCCGTAAACATAACATAGTAAATTCACTTTATCTTCAGGCACCTGACCTTCAGAGAACAGTTCAGGAACGTTTTGAAAGATATGAAAAAATAAAGCAGACACACACAGAAGCTGAGTCATACCTGACTGAAGACGCAGAAATCATTGTAACAGCTTACGGTGCTACTGCCAGAGTTGCTAAGTCAGCTGTAAATGCTGCAAGAGAAGCAGGCCTTAAAGTTGGTATGGTACGTCCAAAGACATTATGGCCATTCCCTGTAAGGGAACTCAACGAAGGCTGCAAAAATGCGAAGGCAGTTCTTTGTGTTGAAATGAGCATGGGACAGATGATAGACGATGTTAAGCTCGCACTTAATTGCTCACTTCCTGTTCACTTCTTCGGAAGAACAGGCGGTGTAATTCCTACACCAAATGATGTCCTTGCTGAGATTCAAAAAATTGGAGGTGCTCTATAATGGCAGTTGTTTTTGAGAGACCAAAGTCATTAGTTGATGTATCAACCCACTATTGTCCTGGCTGTACACATGGAATTATCCACAGAATTCTCTGCGAAGTTATAGATGAAATGGGTATCGAGGGCGATACAATAGGCGTTTGTCCTGTTGGATGCTCTGTTATGGCATACGACTACTTCAGATGTGACATGATTGAAGCTCCTCACGGACGTGCTCCGGCTGTTGCAACTGGTGCAAAGAGAAGTAATCCTGATAAATATGTATTCACATATCAGGGTGACGGTGACCTTGCTGCTATCGGTACTGCTGAAACAGTTCACAGTGCTACAAGGGGCGAAAACATTGTTGTTATATTTGTAAATAACACAACTTACGGAATGACAGGCGGCCAGATGGCTCCTACTACCCTTCCTGGACAGGTTACTCAGACTACACCTTTCGGACGTGATACAGACCTTGCAGGTTTCCCTGTAAGAGTTTGTGAAATGCTTTCAACTCTTGACGGTGTTGCTCTTGCACAGAGAGTTGCTGTAGACAGCGTTCCTCATGTAAGAGAAGCTAAAAATGCTATCAGAAAAGCTTTTGAAAACCAGAAAGAAAAGAAGGGCTTCTCAATAATTGAAGTTCTTTCAACATGTCCTACAAACTGGGGACTTACACCTATCGAAGCTCTAGGAAGACTTCGTAACGAATGTATTCCTTATTACCCGCTCGGAGTATACAAGGACAAATATGCTGAGGAGGTGGCTAAATAATGACAAGCGAAATCATCTTAGCCGGATTCGGCGGTCAGGGTATTCTTTTTGCAGGTAAAGTGCTTGCATATTGTGGCCTTACAGCATCAAAGGAATTATCATGGCTCCCTTCATACGGTCCTGAAATGCGTGGCGGTACAGCTAACTGTTCAGTATGTATTTCAGATCAGCCTATCGGTTCACCGCTCGTTCTTGAACCAGATTTTCTTATCGCTATGAATATTCCTTCATATGATAAATTTATCGGCACTGTAAAACCAGGCGGAAAGGCATTTATCGATTCTACTCTTATTGATGAAAAAACAGAAAGAACAGATATCGAAGCCTTCTATGTCCCTGCAACACAGCTTTCTGCCGATAACAACCTCAACGGAATGGCTAATATCATTCTCCTTGGCAAGCTTATCAAGGAAACAGGTCTTTTTGATATGGAACTTATCAGAAAAGGTCTTGAAAAATGCATTCCACCTAAAAAAGCAAACCTTATCGAATCAAACATTAAGGCAATTGAAACAGGATTTAATTATTAATTTTTGTTTTATATATAATCTCTCCCCCGCATACATTTTATTTTAATGTATGCGGGGGGATTTTGTTTTAAATATCTTAATTTATTTGAAAAACAAGGTCATTTTATACAGTATATTAATATTAGTTTTATAAATATTTACATATTTAATAAAATGAGCTGATATTTATTGCATTTATTTTCTAAATATGCTATAATCACAATATAAAAAACCAAAAAAATTTATTATTCGATATTTTATGGGGGTATGGGGTTTATGAAAAATGCAAAAACAAAAAATTTTAAGCTACTTGTAACCGCACTGGTATTTCTTTTGATTGTGATAGATTATATAATAATTTTCTTTCCGTTTAAATATCAAAACAAATACAATTACTCAGTCAATCAGACAAACATTGAATTAAAAAGTGACGTTTATGATGTAAAAGAAATTACGCAAGAATTAGAGAAATACACATCAGATTACTGCAAATATGATATGGAACCAATCTATGGCTCATACGAATTAACAGACCATGAAGGAACAGCGATCATTACATTTATTAATAAAGATAATAAACGGAGAAACTCACTTGAATTCAATATTGACACATATAAAAAATGTGTTACATCTGTAAAACAGATTAAAGGCTATGCATTAAAATCATACGACTATTCTGGTAATTCCTTTGAATATGACGGAAAGAATATTTATGATAAATATCAGCAATGCCTGAAAGAAAATCCTGACTGCCGTAAGGCATACTTCTTTCTGTCAGACAGCAATATAGATGTTATTCCGGTATATAATTAATAAAAAGTTGATTTTTAGATTAAATTAATATAATACCAAAATTTTTTTTATATTTACTTTTAATATAAAATATTACTAATATAATAGGTATATTTGCTTTTACTATGTTTGACATATAACATAATGCATGATATACTTATTTAGTCAATATAACATAATATACTAATATGTTATAGTATACAATACCAGACAGAAGGAGATTACATATGAAAATCAACAATAAAAAAAGTCTGTATATAATTACCTTAATTTTATTGTTTATGGTGCATTGTCTTTTATTATACTTTATTAATAGAAAAATGCCCTATCTTTTGGATTCGGATATGTCAAGTGAAATGATCCTATCAAATATTTTAAGTAAAAAAAATTGTATAATGACAGACTCATGGTATTACTCAACAGAGCTTCGTGTCTTTAATACTCAGTTGATCTATTCCCTGTTTTTTAAATTTACAGACAACTGGCATATTGTAAGATTACTTTCAACAGCAGTACTCCATGTGATCTTAACTTTAAGCACTATATATCTATGCCGTAAAATAGGCTGTAAAAATTATGGACCACTGGTTGCCTGTGCAATGTTGCTGGCACTGTCCAAGGAGCAATTTCAGATTATACTTATGGGTTGTTTCTACATTCCCCATATTGCAATTTCATTTGTAACTATAGCACTTTGTATTGCATTTTCCAAAAGCAAGGGTAAAAAACAGATTGCAGTTATAGGGGCTTCTGCATTATTAGCACTTCTGACCGGTATGGGCGGAATAAGGCAGATCGTTATTACTTATTTTCCTTTGCTGATGTGCACTCTGATACTTCAACTTGTTTTTGTTGTAAAAAATAACTTTACAACATTTAAAAATTCGTCAGGTTTTAAATACTTTTTAATATCAATAATTAATATTTCATTTTCAGGCGTAGGTTTTTTTATTAATCATTTTATACTAGCAAAAAGGTATAATTTCTTTCAATATGACAATATCAGTTTTACTAAAATGGACTCTGACCGCCTTTGCGAACTGATAAGCGATATTTTTCATACATTAGGGTATATGGATGGAAAAATAAGTGGTTTATCTCTTATTTCAAACTGTATCTGTGCTGTAATTGTAATACTGGTTGTATACAGCGTTATCCATGGAATACGTGGTAATGTAAGTCTTGAGTATAAGTTGCTTACAGTTTTCTTCATCTGCAACTTAGCTGTATTTTTTTTGCTGTATGCTTTCACGAATATGGAATACACAGTAAGATACAATCTGCCTATAATGATTTTTTCATTTCCTCTGATTGCTGCAGGATTAAGGGAAACAAACTTTGAAAAAGTTCCTAAACTTATAAAACCTGCTATCGGCATGTTTTGTGTAGCAATTATATTTATAAGAGGATTTTGCACAATGATTGAGATGAGAACAAGAAACCGTATCGGTGAACTCGAGACCGTGGCAGAGTTCCTGAGTCAGTCAGAATATGATAACGGATATGCAGTATTCTGGAACGCAAATGTCATCACAGAACTGACAAACGGTAAAGAAGAAATGTATGCATGGTTTGACTCGAATCCTGACGGGCAAAATTTCAAGAACACAACCAGTGTCAATGATATGTTCAGATGGCTGCAGCAAACTGAACATGTATCTGTTCCCCCTTCAGGCAAAGTGTTTACATTATACAGCAACGATGAAATAGAACACTGCAACTGGAAAAGCTATCTGAGGGATTCGGATATAATTTATCAGAATAATACATTTAAAATTTATGGATATGAAAGTTATGATTCAATGGTTAAAATTCTTCACCAGAACAATATTAAGACGTGTCAATAAAAATAAACTCTTTATTTTAAAACAATAAAAAATAAAGAGAGAGAAAAACATACAAGTATATTAACAGATAGAATTTAAAGAAAAGGAATATAAAATGGAGAAAACTCAATGAACAAAGTAAAAAAACTATTATGCTTATGCACAGCATTCTTACTTATGGCAGGAGCCACCTCATGTAACAATAAAAAGAAAAACGACGTTAAACCACAGAGTCCAGGAACATCTGCATCCTCTGATAACAAAACAGAAAATGCATCAAAAAATGCTGTTACAGAGTATTTTGATGCAACACAGCTTGACTTTGGCAATCAGATAGACATTATGTCAATGGGACTTATAGAAAGTACAAACGAAAAGATATATTTCATGGCACCACAAAGTCAAGAAGGCTGTGAATATTCACTTAAAAGCATAAATACTGATGATATGTCATCACAGGACTATCAGGCTGATTCAAAGCTGTATTCCGGACAAGCTCCGTATATATCAGGCGGCAAAATATATTCAGTAACAGACGATAGAAAAACCGGTAAAAATACAATATGCGTTGGAAATGCAGATACTGGTGCTGTTGAACATGAGGCTGAATGGGAACAGCAAAGCCGTCTTATAGGAATTCGCACCGACAAGGATGGAAATATATATGTAATGTCATGTGGATTCCTTGCAATATACAAAAAAGATCTTAAAGATCCTGAAATCATAAATCTTTTTGAGCTTACCAAAGATACTGATGTATCAAATACATATGCATATGCCTTTGAAGTTTCCCCTGACGGTGAGGTATATCTTGTGTTTCATAAAAAAGAAATGGGTGACACCCGTATATGCAAACTAAATGCCAAGCATACTATTGAGTATATAACAGATGTTTTTTCTGATATACAGGATGGTATAGAAGGATTGTATTTATCGGATAACGGAAATCTCCTTTTATGCAGCGGATATTATCCAGCATACATAAATGAAATATCTCCTGCTACAGGTGATACCGTATATAGATATGAAGTCGAAAATGCTCAGGAAATCTATGGCTTATACGGCAGAAAACTAATCTGCAGCAATGAAAATGGCATATTTTCATATAATCTTGACACTGATGAATCTGTACAGATTTCCTCTATAGATGATCCGTCAAGAGAACTTATAAATGTAATAATAGATGGAAATACTCTAAAAACTGCTTCAAAGATAAACGCTGACATGGGACAATGCCTGTACATATCAGATACTGATGGAAAAATTGAAAAAGAAATACCTATAAAGGGTACCACAAATTATGAAGCAAATGTTTTTTTTGATATCAGCAGTGACGGACAGATATATTATCTCGGTGTATCACATGGAACAGGTTCTGAAAACGGTGATTTTTATGAAACAACAGGATATGCTGTATATACAATAAATTCTGACGATCAGTGTGAGAAGCTTTTTGATATTCCTACTGCTAATTGTGATCAGCAATGCTATTCATTTTTCAGGAATCCGGCTCAGAACTTCTGCATATGCAAGCCTGATAAAAGTGGTAAATGTACTGTATGTACTGTATATACATATGATAGCTCAGGAAATCTTATATCAGCTCTACCTATAAGTGATGATAGTGGTGGATATTTACATTCAGTAGTTCCATGCGGAAACAAGATGCTGTTTTTCTATTACAATCATAATAATGATTCATGTATTGCCACGCTGAATACAGAAACCATGCAGTTTGAACCTGAAATAAAACTTGACAGGAGTATACAAATTGAAGGAAGATTAATCAAAGGAAACAATGGCTTTGATTTTTACTACAACAACGGAACATGTATGTACGGATATACACTAGCGACAAATGAGTCAAAAGAAATTATTGAATGGGTAAATACAGATTTATCTGTTCATCCTGAAAACTGCATTGTAATAGATCCGGAAACAATTATATGCAAAGGAACTGATTACTCCGGTTCTTCAAATGGAGATGAAGAATATTGCACATTTATCACATATAAATTTGACAAGGCTGATGAAGAAAGACTAAAACAGATAAACAGCAGAAAAATTATCACACTTGCCGGAACAGATATTACAAATTCACAAACAGGATATAAAATAAAGGAATTTAACAGAACAAATGAAGAATACAGAATACAGGCAAATGACTATTCAAAATATACGATATATTCGGATTCATATTTCTCAGGCAGTGAACAGCTTGATAAAGACCTTATAGCCGGTAATATTCCTGACATCATAATTCTTGATAGGTATTCCGATCCGAATCCGTATCTGGTAAAAGAAATGTTTGTGGATCTTGGAAAATTTATTGATGATGACAAAGATATAAACCGTGATGACTATCTGAGTAACATACTAGACATGTACACATATAAAAACTGTCTGTATCAGATAGTACCTGCATTTATTGATTATACTATAGTATCAAAGACTTCTCTTGCAGGTGATAAACCTGCTTGGACATATGACGAATTTTTTGATTTTATCAGTAGCAAGCCGGACACGCCGAAATTTGACGAGTTTTTTGATGGATCTTTGCATTTTGATATGCTGTTGTCAGCGTATATAAAGGAACATGTTGATCTCAAAAATAACACATGCGATTTTGATAATGAAAAATTTATAAAACTACTGGAATTCATAAATACACTTAAATCAAATGTCAATAATGAAGACCTTACGCCTAAATATTTCAGAAACAGCGATATACTTATGTCACTGAGACATTTTGATTCAGTTCAGGAATATCATGAATTTCAGGATGTTAATTCCGGTGAAAGCATTACATTCAAGGGCTTCCCTTCTGAATCCGGAATATCAAAAATCGTAACGTCTCAAATGGGATTTTCAATATCTGAGAAATCCGAAAACAAAGACGGTGCATGGCAGTTCATAAGACAATTCCTGCTTGAAGACTATCAGGATAATATAAAGAACGATAACCCGGGCTGGCCGATAAAAAAATCCTCTTTACAGAAATACATTGACAAAAAGCCATCAGATGATGATCCATATGCCCCAAGCCCAACAGTATGGGTAAATGACGAAGGAAGCCAATTACAACCGATCACAGAAGAAGCAAAACAGAAATTCATGGACTATCTGCAATCCCCTGGTGCATTATTATCTACAAACTCGAAAATAATGAAAATCATAAACGAAGAAAGTTCACTTTTCTTTAACGGTGAATCGACCTCTGCAGAAGTTGCCAAAGCAATTCAAAGCAAAGTAAAACTGTATATCTGTGAGCTTAACTAGCGTGAAGTAAAATAAATATTTTTATATTTATTAATAAATTTATCAAAACAAAACACATAACGCATACATATGCGAAGGTGCAGGGCGACCGCAAAGCCCTGCTCGACTCCGCAGAGTCGAAATCCTCTATTATTTTATCAAAACATCTTGACATTCTCCATCATACATGTTAAAATTAAATTACCTCTTTGTGAGGTATATTTTTTGTTCTGATTTTGAAATAAAAAAATATACATCTCATCTTTGGAGGGAGGCCGACAGACCGTATTATCGGTCTGTGTATCAGAAGAAGTACAAATTCATTCAGGAGGTGCCGACACGTGAGAGTTAAGGTAACATTGGCTTGTACAGAATGCAAGCAGCGTAATTACAACACAAAGAAAAATAAGAAAAACGACCCTGACAGAATTGAAATGATGAAACATTGTAAGTTCTGCAGAAAACATACTCTGCACAGGGAAACAAAGTAAACCGGAGGTCAATCTTATGCCAAAAGACGAATTAAAAACAGAGAAGGCTTCAAAGAAGGAAGCTTCTGACAAGTCTGATAAGAAAAAAGCAAAGACCCCGGCGAAATCATCTGGTAAGTCCAAAGACCAGAAAAAGCAGCCTAACAAGGTTGTAAAATACTTTAAGGATCTAAAAAGCGAATTCAAAAAAGTCGTATGGCCTACTAAGCAGCAGGTTATAAACAACACATCTGTAGTACTTGTTACTATTCTTATTATAGGTGTTTTTGTAGGCGGATTTGATACACTTCTTGGTTATCTCTTAAAGCTTGTTCTTAACAAATAGCAGTAACATACTTGAACAGGGAGGAACCATAATGTCAGAAGCAGCAAAATGGTATGTAATTCACACTTATTCAGGCTATGAGAATAAGGTAGCACAAAATATTGAAAAAGTTGTGGAAAACAGAAAGCTTCACGACTTAATCCTTGAAGTAAGGGTACCTACTGAAAAGGTAACCGAAATTACTGACGGCAAAACAAAAGAAGTGGAAAGAAAAACATTTCCGGGTTATGTTCTGCTGAAAATGGTTTATACTGACGATTCATGGTATGTAGTTAAAAACACCAGAGGCGTTACAGGATTTGTCGGTCCTGCTTCAGAACCTACTCCGTTATCGGAAGAGGAAGTAGAAGCACTTGGCGTAAATCTTAACTTAAAATCAGTTGAAGTTAATATAAGTGCGGGCGACAGTGTTCGTGTTTCCGGTACTGCAATGGATGGTTTTGTCGGGGTAGTACAAAAGGTCGATGTAGAAAACAGTACTGTTGATTTACTCGTTTCAATGTTCGGCCGTGAAACTCCGGCTACTCTGAGTCTTACTCAGGTTATAAAGCTGGACGGCATGTAAAAATTATTAAACGTATTTTTTTATGACTGTATACTCAGTCAAAGTGGGAGAGATAAAATTTCTGATCTATTATCTCGTCGTTACCACATTATGGAGGTGCAAAAAGCATGGCACAGAAAGTTGTTGGCTATATAAAATTACAGATCGCTGCAGGTAAAGCAACACCTGCACCACCAGTTGGTCCTGCTTTAGGACAGCATGGCGTTAACATAATGTCCTTTACTAAGGAATTTAACGAAAGAACAAAGAATGATATCGGTCTTATTATCCCTGTTGTTATAACAGTTTTTGCTGACCGTACATTTACATTTATTACAAAGACTCCGCCGGCTGCAGTTCTCATCAAAAAGGCATGCGGAATTGAAAGCGGTTCAAAGGTCCCTAACAAGACAAAAGTAGCAAGCCTTACAAAGGAACAGCTCCAGAAGATTGCTGAACAGAAAATGCCTGATCTCAATGCAGGAAGCCTCGAAGCAGCTATGAGCATGGTTGCCGGTACAGCTCGTTCAATGGGTGTTACAATAGTTGACTAATAAATTTATTATACAGTCAAAATTTTATTGACTGTATGTTATCTAATGGTGGGAGGAAACTTTCCGCTAACTGAAGTTGCGTTTAGCGTTTCAGTATTACCACTTTATAGGAGGATAAATATGAAACATGGCAAGAAATATGTAGACAGTAAGAAAACTGTTGAAATTGATAAATTTTATGATTCTGTAGAAGCCCTTGATTTAGTTTGCAAAAATGCAAAAGCTAAATTTGATGAAACGATTGAGGTTCACGTACGTCTTGGTGTTGACTCAAGACATGCTGACCAACAGGTTCGTGGCGCAGTTGTATTACCTAATGGAACAGGTAAAAAGGTTCGTGTATGTGTTTTCTGCAAAGAGGACAAGTATGAAGCTGCTAAAGCCGTAGGTGCTGAATTCGTAGGCGGACAGGATCTTGTTGACAAAATCGTAAAAGAAAACTGGATGGATTTTGATGTTGTAATTGCTTCACCTGATATGATGGGTCTTGTAGGACGTCTTGGCAAGGTACTCGGACCTAGAGGTCTTATGCCTAACCCGAAGGCAGGTACAGTTACTCCTGACGTAGCTAAGGCTGTCACAGAAGCTAAAGCAGGTAAAATTGAATACCGTCTTGATAAAACAAATATTATTCACTGCCCTATCGGAAAAGCATCATTCGGTGCTCAGAAGCTTGATGAAAACTTCTCAACATTGATAGAAGCTATCGTTAAGGCTAAGCCAGCAGCTGCTAAGGGTACTTTCCTTAAGTCATGTGTAGTAACATCTACAATGGGAATTGGTATCCCTGTTTCAACTGCTAAATACGGTGCTTAATATTTATAGATAAATACAAACGCTGAATGTTTTTAGACATTCAGCGTTTTTTATTTTTGTAGCATTTAGTAAGAGACAATCTCATGCATGAATGCAAATGTGTATTTATATTGTATCCGGTCAATAATGTACATATCCACATTATAAATTTATTGATTCAGATAAGATTTTCTCTCAGTTATATTATTCATGGAAGAAGTATGGAAGTGCATCATAAATATAATGAACAACATTTCCCCACCAATGAGTTGCATCAGGACATGTTAAGAAATAGAAATTCCCTTTTGAGAAATCTGAGGTATAGTCAAACTGGTCAGGTAATTTTTTCATTTCATCTACCTGAGCTGAAAGTGCGTCATATGCAATATCCTTCGTTCCTGTTGCACACATAACAAAGAAATCTCTTGTAGTATATCCCGATTTCTTAACTACATCAGCAACAACTTTTGCCTTATCAGCAGGTGTATTGCCTGCCCAGCAGTCGCCGCTCAGAGGCATATAGTATGCAACATAATCAAGAGTATTGAGGAAACAGTACCATGTTGTAAGACCACCCATAGAGAAACCGCCGAATGCCCTGTGCTTTCTTGAAGCTTTTATTGCATCTGCTGACGTAGACTCTGCATATGTACTGTATTTACCTTCTACAGCCGGAATAAGATCACTTACAAGCTCCTTGTAGAATGTCTGTGCATTCTGTGTCATATCAGAACCGGCACCGTTATTGAATGTAGGAGTTACAACTATCATAGGCTCAATATCACCATTCATGATCATATTGTCAAGAATCCTCTTGAAATTTACATCATCACTGAATATTGTATCCTGGTTCTCCCCGCCTCCGTGCATAAGATAGAATACATTATATTTTTTGTTTTCATCATATCCGTATGGCAGATATACGTTTGCATATTTGCTTACCTGTGAATAGTTTTTGTAATCAAGTTTTACTACCTTACCTGCCTGCGAACAATCTGATTTGTATGAACCCGGCATTGCCTTATACTGAAGATTTGCATTATAGTTAAACGCAGGTTTTTCCGGTTCTTGAGGTTTAGGTGGTGTCTGTTTTTCAGGGAATTCATTTACTGTTCCAAACATATATTTATTCAGAAGAATACAATCTTCAATATTAAATTTCAGATTTCCATCAACATCAGCTCCCTCAGGTGCTGAGAGTTTTGTATCAAGAAGATAATATTTTATCAGTACAAAATCTGCAATATTTATCTTTCCGTCTCCGTTAAGGTCTCCCTGTTCTTTGCCGGAACCAAGTGAAGGCGTAACAGAACCCGACTTGCCTATTATTATTTCATCAACATAAAAATCATCTGTTCCCTTTTCAGTTTCAACATACAGTATCGGATCAACTGCATCTTCCGGAATTGTATATCCAGGATTTGAGATTACTGACCACTTTCCTCCGGCAACAATACCAGAAGCAATATGATCATATACAGCTTCATCACCAACACTGTACTGAAGTGACAGCATTATCTCGGCTGATGAACTTCCGGCTGGTGAAACCGCTGCACTGAACGCAAACAGCTGACCTGACTTAAGAACTGATGAATCAAGAGTTATCTGACATCCGTTCCATGAGTCAGTACGACCACTTACTGAAAGTGATTTTGTTCCATCAAATGAAGATGTTCCACTCTGTGCTGCTTCTGCACCTCCTCTTCCTTCCCATCCGTCCTCGCCGCTTTCAAACGTAAAATGATGATAATACTCATCATCTGCTGCAGATACACCAGAAACGGATCTGTTGATTATACCTGCTGTTGCAGACTCTGTACACAATGTCAGAGCTGCAATAAATCCAATTATTTTTTTAAACTTCATATCACACATTTTCCTCCTATTTTACCAACATAAATAAAACACAATTAGATATTTTTATTATACAATACAGTAATTGTATTGTCAATTAACTTTTATGCTGATTTTATCTATAAAAAATCATATATTGTTACCATTTAGTCTCAGAAACTATATCTTTGAGAACCTTTTCACAACAGGTGACGATAAATAATATTATTTTTTAAGAGCAGTTTAATTTTTTTCAGTTGCTCTTAATATTTTGTAGCTTTTGTAGGAATTGTATGGTATAATATTAACAGCGTTAGACAGAGGTATTATATGAATATATTACACATGAAATACGTTATAGAAATTGCAAAAACAAATTCGTTGAATAAAGCAGCACAAATTTTATATGTGGGACAGCACCCATATGAAAAAAGGCAATTCCCAATACCAATGTGATTTGTTATAATAATATCACTTAATAAGTAACACAATTTATTAAAAATTATTTTTTGGAGGATTTTGTATATGGCACGTTTTACATTACCAAGAGATCTCTATCACGGAACAGGTTCTCTCGAAGCACTTAAAACATTTGAGGGAAAAAGAGCTATAATCTGTTTAGGCGGCAGCTCAATGAAGAAGTTCGGTTTCCTTGACAAGGCTGTTTCATACCTTAAAGAAGCAGGCATGGAAGTAGAATTATTTGAGGGTATTGAACCAGATCCTTCAGTTGAAACTGTTATGCGTGGTGCAGAAGTCATGTTAAAATTCCAGCCTGACTGGATTATTGCAATGGGCGGCGGTTCACCGATCGATGCAGCAAAGGCTATGTGGATAAAATACGAATATCCTGAGACAACATTTGAAGACATGTGCAAAGTATTCGGACTTCCTAAGCTTCGTAAAAAAGCTCATTTCTGTGCTATCCCATCTACATCAGGTACAGCAACAGAAGTAACAGCTTTCTCAATTATCACCGATTACTCAAAGGGAATTAAATACCCTATTGCTGACTTTGAAATTACTCCTGACGTAGCAATCGTTGATCCTGATCTGGCTAAAACAATGCCAGAGAAGCTTGTTGCTCATACAGGTATGGATGCTATGGCACATTCTATTGAAGCTTATGTTTCAACAGCTAATTCAGATTTCAGTGACTCTGTAGCAATTTATTCTATCTGTATGATCCAGAACGATCTTATTGATTCATATAACGGAGACATGAATAAACGTGAAAGCATGCATAATGCTCAGTGCCTCGCAGGTATGGCATTTTCAAATGCATTGCTCGGCATCGTTCATTCAATGGCTCATAAGACCGGAGCTGCATTTGCAGACTTTGGTGCACATATTATTCATGGTGCAGCAAATGCCATGTATCTTCCAAAGGTAATTGCATTCAATGCCAAGGATGAAACAGCTGCAAAGCGTTATGCGGCTATTGCAGACTATATGAAGCTCGGTGGAAATACTGTTTCAGAAAAAATTGACCTTCTTATAAAGGCTCTCCGCAAAATGAACGATGAGCTGAACATTCCTCACTGCATAAAGAACTATGGTGCAGACAGCTTCCCTGTTGAAAACGGTTTTTTACCTGAAAATGTATTTCTTGAAAGACTTCATGACATTGCAGTAAATGCTATAGCTGATGCATGTACAGGCTCTAACCCGCGCCAGCCAAGCGTAGAAGAAATGGAAAAACTGCTCAAGTGCTGCTACTATGACACTGAAGTAGATTTCTGATTTAATTAATAGTTTAAAGGCAGTGATAAAAATATTCCGGTGCTTTGTCACTGCCTTTTTTATTTTATTAAATTGTCTGAAAATAGCATATAAATTGTGAGATTATAGAAAATCATAGGATGCGTTATAAGATGCATTCTATGCTCATGCAAAAACCGTCTCAACTGTAAAAGCTGAGACGGTTTTATTTTATTATATTTTCGGTCTTCACCAGAAAATTAATTTAATCTATGATTTGCGTTTATGGTGAATCAATTACTGCATTTTATATGAGTCAATCATTTTCTTTACCATCTGTCCGCCTACAGAGCCTGCTTCTCTTGCTGTAAGATCGCCGTTATATCCCTGCTTAAGGTTTACGCCTACTTCACTAGCTGACTCCATCTTAAAACGTTCCATTGCATCTTTTCCCTTTTGAGTAAATTCGCCCTTCATAATCAAGACTCCTTTAAAATAATTTTTTTAATATTCTATTATTAAATTTTATTGTTGATTGGTGCCGTGATATTA
>OCTV010000024.1_pt1 | contig 49354 bp, 46 predicted proteins | sample 1539101 | NCBI WGS metagenome assembly OCTV01 (sample SAMEA3991422, study PRJEB22521) | metagenome | biome: anthropogenic terrestrial biome; feature: sewage plant; material: sludge | place: Sweden | collected 2012-09-26 | reverse complement strand
ATATACATGGCACCATTGCCAAAAGCGGTTTGTATTGGCCCTGCTAAAGCGGCTGATTCATACCTGAACATGCATCAAATTATTTCAGCAGCTGTGACCTTACAAGCAGAAGCTATCCATCCGGGCTTTGGCTTTTTGAGTGAAAATTCAAAATTTGCCAATCTCTGTGAAGAAGTTGGGGTCAAATTTATCGGACCCTCTGCTCAAGTCATGGATACCATGGGTGACAAGATCAATGCGCGTGCGCAAATGATAGCTGCCAATGTGCCAGTCATTCCAGGGTCTGATGGTGAAGTCTATGATGCCACGCAAGCCCTTGAAGTGGCACAAAAAATTGGTTATCCAGTGATGCTTAAAGCCTCAGCAGGTGGTGGTGGTAAAGGGATTCGTAAAGTTAATTCGCAAGAAGAATTACTACCGAATTTCTCCTCCGCCCAAGCTGAAGCCCAAGCCGCTTTTGGCAATGGTGCCATGTATATGGAGCGTGTGATTTATCCCGCACGCCATATCGAAGTGCAAATTTTGGCTGATGAGCAAGGTCATGTCGTCCATTTGGGCGAGCGTGATTGTTCCTTGCAACGTAACAACCAAAAAGTGCTTGAAGAAGCACCGTCAATTGCGATTGGCCATACCTTACGTAAAAAAATTGGTGCAGCGGCAGTTGCAGCAGCTAAACACGTAGGTTATGAAAATGCTGGCACGATTGAATTCTTATTAGACGAGTCTACTGGTGAGTTCTATTTCATGGAAATGAATACACGGATTCAAGTAGAGCATCCAGTTACTGAATTTGTGACCAATGTTGATATCGTTAAGAACCAAATCAAGATTGCAGCCGGTGAAGCACTTGAGATCACCCAAGAGGACATCAAAATTACTGGCCATGCGATTGAGTGTCGGATTAATGCTGAAAATCCCAAGTTCAATTTTGCGCCAAGTCCCGGTAAGATTACGGACTTGTTCTTGCCATCTGGTGGTGTTGGCTTACGGGTTGACTCTGCCATGTATCAAGGTTATACGATCCCACCTTTCTATGATAGTATGATTGCGAAAATCATCGTTCATGGTGACAACCGTTTCGAAGCCTTGATGAAAATGCAGCGCGCACTTTTTGAACTTGAAGTTGAAGGCGTACAGACCAATGCCGAGTTCCAACTCGATTTGATTTCTGACCGTCATGTCATCGCAGGTGATTACGACACAGCCTTTCTGGGTGAAACATTTTTACCTAATTACTTAAAAAAAGAGGATTGATAGAAGATTATGGCTTTATTTAAGAAAAAAAGTAAATACATTCGCATCAATCCCAACCGTTCGCGTCTTAATGAGCAAAATAGTACGCCTGAAGTACCAGATGAACTCTTCGCCAAATGCCCAAGTTGTAAGCACACGATTTACACCAAGGATTTAGGACAAGAGAAAGTCTGCCCGTTTTGCTGTTATAACTTTAGAATTTCAGCGCAGGAACGCTTGAACCTTGTAGCAGATGCAGATACATTTTCTGAATTGTTTACAGGGATTGAAACAACTGACCCGCTTAATTTCCCAGGTTATCTGGATAAATTAGCAGCTGCGAAAGCTAAAACAGAACTTGATGAAGCCGTCCTGACTGGGACTGCCGTGATCAAGAGTCAAAAAACAGCCCTTGCGATCATGGATTCCAACTTCATCATGGCGTCAATGGGCATGGTCGTAGGTGAAAAAATTACGCGCTTGTTTGAATACGCGACAACTGAAAAATTACCAGTTGTCATTTTCACAGCCTCAGGTGGTGCGCGCATGCAAGAGGGGATTATGAGCCTGATGCAAATGGCTAAGATATCTGCAGCCGTTAAGCGCCATTCTAATGCGGGCTTGTTATACCTGACGGTATTAACGGATCCAACGACGGGTGGTGTGACAGCTTCCTTTGCCATGCTTGGTGATATTATCTTGGCTGAACCCCAAACTCTCATTGGGTTTGCGGGACGTCGTGTAATTGAGCAAACAGTGCGTGAAAACTTACCAGATGATTTCCAAAAGGCTGAATTTTTGCAAGCCCATGGTTTCGTTGATAAGATTGTCAAACGCACAGAACTTGCGACGACAATCGGTCAAATTTTGAAATGGCATACACATGGAATAGGAGGACAATCAAATGGCTGATCGTGCAAATAAAATTGTCCAGTTGGCGCGGAGTCAGGATCGTTTGACGACGCTTGACTATGCGACAAAGATTTTCGATGACTTTATCGAATTTCACGGTGATCGCAATTTCAGAGATGATGGGGCTATCCTTGGTGGTATAGCTAGTCTTACTGGACGTCCTGTGACCATTGTCGGGATTCAAAAAGGTAAGAGTTTGCAAGATAACCTTGACCGGAATTTCGGTCAACCGCATCCGGAAGGTTATCGCAAGGCTTTGCGTTTGATGAAGCAGGCTGAAAAATTTGGTCGTCCGATTATTACTTTTATTAATACAGCAGGTGCTTTTCCAGGATCTGGCGCGGAAGAACGTGGTCAGGGTGAAGCGATTGCGCGCAATTTGCTAGAGATGAGTGATCTTAAAGTGCCGATTATTGCCATTATCAATGGTGAGGGCGGTTCTGGTGGAGCGCTGGCTTTGGCAGTTGCTGACAGTGTTTGGATGTTGGAAAATGCCATGTATAGCATTTTATCGCCAGAAGGTTTTGCGACGATTCTTTGGAAAGATTCATCACGTGCGCCTGAAGCGGCTGAGCTTTTGAAGATCACGTCTAAAGATTTACTTAAAAATGGCGTGATTGACAAGATTATCTCAGAAGAAAACACCATAGATATCTTGAAAGCAGCTTTGATCACAGAACTCGACACTCTGTCTAAGCTGACAACTGACGAGCTGGTTGAAGCACGCTATCAACGGTTTAGAAAATATTAAAAAGAAGCGCTTGAAGCGTTTTTTTGTGTTATCATATAAAGCAACCACGCATAATAACTGATTTTTTAGTATAATAAAGGGATGAGAAACATGATAAAAATTATTTTAAGTTTGCTTGTACTGCTGATATTGATCGCAGGTATTTATATCGCCTACGTTTACCTGCAATATAACCGCCTACCTGACAAGCAGACCTTGCCCATTAAAAAGGCAGAGCACTCAAAACAAATTTCAGCCAATCAAGCCTATAAAATCATGACCTTTAACATTGGTTATGGTGCTTATCCTGCTGACTACACTTTCTTTATGGATGGTGGCAAGGAAGTCCGTGCGCGCTCAAAGGCAGATGTCCTAGCAAATTTAACAGAGGATCATCGTCTTTTAACGTCTGAAAACCCTGACTTTGTTAACTTGCAAGAAGTTGACTACGAGGGTGATCGATCATTTAGAGTAGACCAGCCCGACTTCTTCAGGACTAAAAATCCTGAATACAATAGTAGTTTTGCTAACAACTATCATTCTGCTTATTTGTTTTATCCTGTTACACAGCCGATTGGCAAGGCCAAGTCAGGTCTGCTGACTTTATCCAAAGGTCAGATGACTCAAGCCACACGCTATAGCTTACCGATAGAGACGAATTTTAATAAGTTTTTCGACCTTGACCGCGCCTTTAGTGTGAGTGAAGTAACTGTTGACAATGGTAAGAAACTCTTTATTTACAATGTTCATTTGTCTGCTTTCATCAAAGATGAGGTGATTCAGGCTGCACAGTTGACCAAGCTTTTTGACAATATGAAAGCACATGCTGATGCTGGAGATTATGTGATTTGTGGTGGGGATTATAACCATGTGTTATCAGGTGAGGCGCATCCTGAACTGACCTGGATGAAACCATTTCCGACGGCTAAACTATCTCATAAGCTGCGGGTCGTTGCACCAACAAATGCCCCTTCAGTCCGTAGCAATGGAACTGCTTATGGTGACCATTCTACATTGGGCGTGATTGATGGCTTTCTGGTGTCGGAAAATATCAAAAGCTTGAACATCAAAACCATTCAAAATGACTTTAAATCAAGTGACCACAATCCAGTCGTCATGACGTTCGAATTAACTGATTAATGAAAAGAGACCTATGCTAAGAATCACACAAATCAAAATTTCAATCCATGACGAGATGTCAGCGGTCAAAAATCAAGTGGCTAAAAAGTTAAAAATTCGCCCAACTGATATTCTGGATTTCAGGATTTACAAGGAATCCATTGATGCCAGAAAACGTGGCGAAATCAACTTTATCTATACGGTAGATGTAAAGCTTAAAGATGAAAGTAAATTTTTGACCGGCAAGTATAAAAATGTGGCACCCTCACCGGATTTGACTTACAAAAATCCCAAAATTGGGACTAAGAAAATGTCACACCGACCAGTCGTTATCGGTTTTGGACCGGCTGGCATGTATGCTGCACTCCTCCTTGCGCAAATGGGCTACAAGCCACTCGTTCTGGAACGCGGCGAAGCCGTCGATGACCGTGTTAAATCCATAGACGCATTTTGGACCAAAGGAGAGCTGAATCCTCAGTCGAACGTGCAGTTTGGCGAGGGTGGCGCTGGGACGTTTTCGGATGGGAAGTTGACCAGTCGTGTCAAAGATTTGCGTGGTCGCAAGGTGCTGACGGAGTTCGTCAATGCTGGTGCGCCGGAGGAAATTCTCTACAAGGCGCATCCGCATGTTGGAACGGATTTGTTGCGTGATATCGTGAAAAATATCCGAAAGGAAATCATCGCGCTGGGTGGCGAGGTGCGGTTTGAGACGCAGGTTAAAAACTTCAAGATTTCGGATGGTCAGCTGCAAGGCTTGATTCTGACGACAGGTGAAGAAATTTTGGCTGAACAGGCGATTTTGGCGATTGGCCACAGCGCGCGTGATACGTTTAGCGAGCTCTATGCGGATGGCGTGAAGATGACAGCTAAGCCGTTTGCGGTTGGCGTTCGCGTAGAGCATCCGCAAGAAGTCGTCAATCGTGCTCAATATAAAGAGTTCGCTGGGCATCCGAGACTTGGCGCTGCGGAATATCGCTTGACCTATAAGGCCAGCAACGGCAGAGGTGTTTACACTTTTTGTATGTGTCCAGGAGGTCTCGTCGTTGCATCAGCATCAGAGGCAGGACATCTCGTGACCAATGGCATGAGTGAACACGCAAGGAATCAAAACAATGCCAACAGCGGGCTTTTAGTCCAAGTCTTCCCGGAAGATTTTGGCAGCGATCATCCTCTGGCAGGTATTGCCTTCCAAAGAGAGTTAGAGCAGAAAGCCTTTGAGTTAGGCGGTAGCACCTATCAAGCACCAGCCCAATTAGTCGGGGATTTCCTTAAGAAACAACCGTCGACAGCAATGGCAAGTGTCACACCAAGCTATTCTTTAGGCGTTAAGCCAACGGATTTGTCAGCGCTGTTTCCTGACTATATCACAGATGCCTTGAGAGAAGCCCTGACGGGATTGGATAAGAAACTCCACGGCTTTGCCATGGCAGATGCCGTAATGACCGGTGTTGAATCACGTTCGTCATCTCCGTTGCGAATTAATCGAGATGAAGACAGTTTCCAATCCGTCTCAACCAAAGGCATTTATCCAAGTGGTGAAGGTGCAGGATTTGCAGGTGGGATTGTTTCAGCTGCCATTGATGGCTTGAAATGTGCTGAGGCTTTGATTGGGGAATTTTCTCCTGTTGGGGGCTGACAGAAGTGATTAAAGTTTATCCGTTCAGGGTAAACTTTTTTATTATGAGTAATATCTCAATGCCTAAGAATAGCTTATTCAAGTGAATCAGTCATATCTTATTATCAAGATGTTTGAAATTAATTGTTAGATGTTTATGATTTTAAATGAAAATGAAAAAGCCAATTTTTAAGTATCATCTACAGATTAGATGAACTAATAGTATTTTATTTATATATCGTCTGATTAATGAAGTTATCTTAGATTATTTCATGATATAATGATTTTGAGCATCAAGTAGTATTTGTTATAAATGTATTATGGAATAAAAAATTAGATAAAGTGGGAACGTTATTATGAAAAGGCAGATTAATGTGGTGGGTGCGATTATCGTAAAAAATGGTAAAATTTTATGTGCTCAACGTGGTTATGATAAAAGTTTAGCAGGTTTTTGGGAATTTCCAGGTGGTAAGATTGAATCCGGTGAAACGGCTACTCAAGCATTAAAGAGAGAAATTCGTGAAGAACTTTTATTTGAAATTTCTGATGAGCCTGAGAAGTTTATTTCGACAAGCTTTGAATATGAATTTGGCATCGTTAATTTAACGACATTTATATGCTATATTAAAAAAGGAATACCGACTTTAACCGAACATATTGCAATAAAGTGGTTAAAGCAAGAGGAATTAGAGCAATTGGAATGGGCTCCCGCGGATATACCAACAGTATCTGAACTTAAAAAAATGGAAAATATATAAATTAGGAAGGTCTTAATAGTGGAGTTTATAGAAAGTGCAGTAAAAAAAGCATTTCTTGATTATAAAATAGAGACATCACAGCTTCATCAACATAAATTAATTACAAATGATCAGAAAAATCATGTATTTGCTCAAAATGCTTTACAAGATGAACTTGATACATGTACAGATTTTTTTATATCAGTTGCATTTGTTACGCAGTCTGGCTTATGTTTTTTGAAAACACATTTTGCTGACTTGGCTAGGAAGGGCATACGTGGCCGATTAATGACGAGTAATTATCTAGGTTTTAATAATCCGGATGTTTTTCGTAGTTTACTAGAGATTGAAAATATTGACGTTAGAATTGTTGAAAAAGAAGGTTTTCATGTTAAGGGTTATTTATTTGAACAAAATGGTTATCATTCATTGATAATTGGCAGCTCTAATTTGACAGCAAATGCTTTAAAGAAAAATATTGAATGGAATGTTCGATTAACAAGTCTTGAAAACGGTGAAGTGTTACGTGAGTCAAAAAAAGAACTAGAAAGAATGTGGCATGAAGCCTTACCTTTAACTGAAAAGTGGGTGGAAAGGTATGCTAAAAATTGGCAATCATTGACTAGAGATAAACTTGTGACAGACGTGGATGAGAAAGCAATTTATTCAGTAGCTCGTCCCAATGTAATGCAAGAAAAAGCTCTAGAAAACTTGGCAAACTTGAGAAGTGAAGGTAAAAATAAGGGTCTAGTCATTTCGGCTACTGGAACGGGAAAAACATATTTATCTGCTTTTGATGTTCAACAGGTGAACCCTCCAAAAATGCTTTTTATTGTTCATAGAGAACAAATTTTAAAATCTGCAATCAAAACTTTTAAGATGGTTATTGGAGGAGTGGATGAAAATTTCGGAATCTTATCTGGGAATTCAAAAGATATTACGGCTAAATATTTATTCGCAACGGTTCAAACAATTTCAAAACCTCAAATACTTAATTTGTTTTCAAAAAATGATTTTGATTATATATTAATTGATGAAGTTCATAAAGCTGGTGCTGCCAGTTACCATAAAGTTATTGATTATTTTGATCCGAAATTTTTAATGGGAATGACAGCAACGCCTGAGCGAACAGATAACTTTAATATATTTGAATTATTCGATTACAATATTGCTTATGAAATACGTCTTCAAGAAGCTTTGGAGGAAGACTTACTTTGTCCATTTCATTACTTTGGTGTTACTGACTATGAAAAAGATGGTGTGATAATTGAAGAGACGACAAATTTTGAGAACTTGGTAGCGGAGGAACGTGTTAAATTTATCATCGAAAAAATCCAGTATTATGGTGTATCGCGTCATAAAATCAGAGGGTTAGTTTTTTGTTCAAGAAAAGAAGAAGCTAAAAAGCTTTCAGAAATATTCAACAATCGAGGGTTCTATACAGCCTTTCTTTCGGGAGAAGACTCTATCTCGAAAAGAGAAGAAGTAGTTGAAAGGCTAGAGAACGGTGAATTAGATTACATATTTACCGTTGATATCTTTAATGAGGGGATTGATATCCCATCAGTTAATCAAATTATCATGTTAAGAAATACTCAATCAAGTATTATTTTTATTCAACAACTTGGTCGTGGTCTGCGCAAACATGGTTCAAAGGACTATGTAACAATAATTGATTTTATAGGTAATTATAAAAACAACTATATGATTCCTATGGCCTTATCAGGAGATATGAGTTACAATAAGGACTCGTTGAGAAAAGGTACTTTTGATACAAGTTATATAACTGGAATTTCATCGATTAACTTTGAAGCGATTGCTAAAGAACGAATTTATAAGGCAATTGATGACGTTAAACTAGATAGTATGAAGTCCATAAAAGATGCTTATGCAAAATTAAAAATTCGTTTAAATCGTGTTCCTATGTTAGTTGATTTTTTAGAACAAAAATCTATTGATCCATATCTCATTGTCAGTGGAAAAGTTTCTAATATCAAGACGTACTATGATTTCTTATTGAAAAACGATGATACTATAGGAAAAATTTCAGAACTAGAAAATAAATACTTGATGATTATTTCACGTGAGTTTTTAACAGGAGTTCGTAAATAAGATGTTCTCTTACTATCTGAAATGGTCAAAGGAAGAGAGTTTAATAGAAAAGAAATTAAAGTTTTATTCCAAAGTTACGGATTGGATGCACAAGAGAGGACAATTGATTCTGTTTTAAATACACTTAACTTAAACTTCTTTACAGGACTACTTGCTGAAACTTATAGTGGGGGAGAAATAATTGAAGCTGGTCAAAAGATACAATTATCAGTTGGTATGAAAAAATCGCTTTTGAGAAATTCATATTTTAAATTGTTGTTAGAAGATTTGTTATCTGCGAGCTTTATTAAAAGTGAAAGCTATGATAAAAGTAGAGTTTTCACTTTGTATAAAAAGTATCGTAGAAGAGATGTAATTCGACTTTTGAATTGGGACAAACAGCAAATTGATCAAAATATTGGTGGTTACATACGAAAAGATGATGAGTTTGCTATTTTCATTACTTTGGAGAAAGGAGCAGAATTCAGTGGTGCTATGATGGCGTATGAAGATGAACTTCTCTCTCCAAATTTATTGAAGTGGTATACCAAGGCACCTAGGACTATGAGTTCTCCAGAAGTAAAAGCAATTTTAGATTACTATATATCTGGGTTAAATATGCATATTTTTGTTAAAAAGTCTGATGATGAAGGAACTGACTTTTACTATCTTGGGAAAGTCGAGCCACAGTTGAATTCTATTGAAGAGTTTCATAAACCGACAAATGATGGCAAAACTAAATCAGTTGTTGAAATGCACCTTAAATTTCTAGAAGCTGTTGATTATAAATTGTATAGGTATTTGACAAACATCGAATAATTAAAAATAGTTCTACTGTTTTCTTTAAGTTATATTTTTTTATTTCACTTATAAGTTGATTTTAGTCTGATTTTCCATCAAATTTAACTTACAAGTTGATTTTTATCGTAATTCCTCTAAAATTTAATCTACAAATGAAATTCAAACCAAAATAAAAAAGCACGTCATAAACAAATGCTTTTTACAAATTAAGAATTATCCCCAAATCAATCCCAAGGCAATCGTAATCGCCAGAGCCCCATTATAAATCATCAAATTTTGAACAGACAGGATGAAAGTTTCTCTTTTATCCTGTTTTTTCAGGAATTTGTTGACATTTCGGATGATCAAAGGCGAGACCAAACTCATGAGCAGCGTTGTCTTCGGTAGCACACCAGTAATCACACCTACCAGAACAATGAAACAAGCCAAACCATACATACTCACAAACAGCCTCAAAGCATGATGAATACCAATAAAATGTGGCAAAGTCAAACGCCCATTTTTTTCATCTTGCGCCAAATCGCAGATATTATCTGCCAGCATGACGTTGAAATTCATACAGAAGCACATCATCCCCACCAGGCCAATGGGTATGAGCGTCGCGAAATCGATGTTAAAAGTCAGCAACCATTGATGAAAAGAGGCTGTGAAGAAATTAGCGTCGAATGCGTTGACGTAGATGCCGAAGAAGAAGCCACAAAGTCCTTCAGCAAAACCGGCGAGCACCTCGCCCAACGGAAATCGGGAGAAGGCAAAGGGACCGAAGGTGTAGAAAATAGCGATGATAAAACAAAGCGCACCAATCGGTAAAATCGCAATGTTAGTCGTTAAGACGACACCGATCCCGACGATGAGGTCAATGGCAAGCAACGCCAAACAAATTTTGAGCGCCAAGCTAGGGGCGATATTGCGCGTTGACAGGATGTTTTCGTGGGTTTTGTAGTCTGGATCAAGCGCTTTTTTGTAATCCATCAGATTATTCCAAGCACTGACAAAGAGATTGATCGCGATAAGGCCGATAAAAAATAAAAGTGTTGGCAAAAAATGAAAGCTACCAAAGGTATAAAGCGCGAAAATCACACCGGCAATCGGCGATAATAGTGCGGCGGGTAAGGTCTGAATGCGCGTGAAATTCAGAAAAGTTTTGAAGGTCATTGTTACCTCTATCCTAAAAGACAAAATTTTCTAAAAATTATGTCTGTTTTGTGATATAATATTACTAACTATTATATCAAAAAATAGATAGGAACTGAGTTTCGACTACCTGAATCCTAGGAAAACAGCTGATTTGCTTGCAAGAACTCTATGAGTTTTGGCCGATCTGTCGTTTCTGGCTTCAAAATAGTCGCCTCAATAGCTTAAAAGGAGAATCTAATGCGCGCAATTGTGACAGTTATCGGAAAAGACAAAACAGGTATCGTAGCTGGGGTATCAACACGTTTAACAGAACTTGATGTGAACATCGTCGACATTTCACAAACGATCATGGATGGCTTTTTTACCATGAACATGGTGGTTGAAATTGAAGCAACGGAAGCATTCCCTGAAGTTAAGTCAAATCTTGAAGCCCTAGGTGAAAGCTTGAAAGTTGACATTAAAATCATGAATGAAGCTATTTTTGAGGCCATGCACCAACTTTAATTTTTAGTCGTATGAGACGATTGAAATCACAGAAAGACTATGAGCGGACGTAGTTCGCGAATGACCTCGCTTGGACGGAGCGCAAGCGCAGGTCAAGTTTTAAGATTTCACAAAGTGAAATCGCAGAAAGGTTAATGAAGTGAAACAAAATCAAATTCTTGAAACAATTCGCATGATCGAAGAAGAAAATCTCGATATCCGGACGATTACAATGGGGATTTCCCTTTTGGATTGTATTGACAGTGATATTGATCGTGCCTGTGAAAAGATTTATCAAAAGATTACTACTAAGGCAAAAGATCTTGTGAAAATTGGTGATGAGATTGGTGATGAACTCGGTATTCCGATTATCAATAAACGGGTCAGCGTGACGCCAATCGCTATTATCGGTGCGGCAACTGATGCGACTGATTACACACCGTTTGCCCTAGCACTTGACCGTGCAGCAAAAGAAATCGGCATTGACTTCATCGGTGGTTTCACAGCACTCGCCCAAAAAGGCTACCAAAAAGGTGATAAGATCCTCATTGATTCTTTACCCAAAGCGCTTGCGGCAACTGACTATGTTTGTAGCTCAGTCAATGTTGGGTCAACTAAAACAGGGATTAACATGGATGCTGTCCGAGATATCGGGGAAATCATTGTCGAAGCTGCTAAATTAGATGACATGAGCTGTGCTAAACTTGTTGTCTTTGCCAATGCCGTTGAGGACAATCCTTTTATGGCTGGTGCTTTCCATGGTGTTGGTGAAGCTGATGTTGTCATCAACGTTGGTGTTTCAGGACCTGGTGTCGTGAAACGTGCCCTTGAAAAAGTTCGCGGAGAATCATTTGACGTTGTCGCTGAAGTGGTTAAGAAAACGGCTTTCAAAGTTACACGCATGGGACAACTTGTCGGTAAAATGGCGTCAGAGCGCCTAGGTGTCGAGTTTGGGATTGTTGATTTATCGCTTGCCCCAACACCAGCCATTGGTGATTCTGTCGCACGTATCTTAGAAGAAATGGGTCTCGAAATGGTCGGAACTCATGGCACAACAGCAGCCCTCGCACTTTTGAATGACCAAGTCAAAAAAGGTGGCGTCATGGCCTGTAACCAAGTCGGCGGACTTTCAGGTGCTTTCATTCCAGTTTCTGAAGATGAAGGCATGATCGCAGCGGTTAATGCTGGCGTGCTCAATCTTGAAAAACTTGAAGCCATGACTGCCATTTGTAGTGTCGGACTAGACATGATTGCCGTACCAGGCGATACACCTGCTAGCACGATTTCAGCTATGATTGCGGATGAAGCTGCGATTGGCGTGATTAATATGAAGACAACTGCTGTTCGGGTGATTCCTAAAGGTAAGGTTGGCGAACAAATTGAATTCGGTGGACTACTTGGGACAGCGCCTGTCATGCCAGTTCACAAAGAATCATCTGCAGTATTTATCGCACGTGGCGGTCATATCCCAGCGCCAATTCATAGTTTTAAAAACTAAAGACGGTTACCTTGTATTAGGTTATTCTGATCTATCAAGCTTAAAACTGCAACTGCAGTTCTTTAATAAAAGTGGAGAAATCTGCTTTTTTTTGTTAAAATGAGTATAAATGATGTTGATGAGCGCTTACATTTTTTAGAATATCCGTGCTAGAGTTCATAATCAACACTCAGACTGTCGTTGTGGCGTGTGACTTTGAAGCAACGACTCAGCTAGACCTAACTGATCAAAAAACGTTTTTGAAAATGGAGTAGACATATGGTAAATATCTATTTAGTCAGACATGGCAAGACCATGTTTAATACAATCGGCCGTGCCCAAGGCTGGTCAGACACCCCCTTGACACGTGATGGAGAAATCGGCATTACTGAGCTTGGCTTAGGTTTTGCAGCAAAGAATATCAAATTTGATTATGCTTTTTCATCAGATAGCGGTCGCACGATTCAGACGATAAACTTCATTTTGAAGTATTCCGAAAACGAAGGCATCCCTTATGAAATGGACAAGCGTATTCGGGAATGGTGTTTTGGTAGCCTCGATGGTGGCTATGATGGTGAACTTTTTGACGGCGTTTTACCAAGAACCGATGCCTATAAAGGTAAAAGTGCCGAAGAATTGACCTATGAAGACATCGCCAAAGGCCTCCTCGAAGTCGACACAGCAGGTTGGGCGGAGCCTTGGGAAGTACTCAGTAAACGTATTCTCGACGGCTTCTTTGACGCTGCTAAAAAGGCCGAGGCCAATGGTGCAGAAAATATCGTCATCGTCAGCCACGGTATGACGATTGCGACCTTTATCAAACTCCTCGATAGTCGTCGTCCGAAATTTCAAGGGTTAGATAATGGATCAGTGACACACTTAACCTACTCAGATGGTAATTTTTCAATCGGTGAAATTGGGGATATGAGCTACCGAGAATTAGGACGGGAGATTTTAAATGCAGAATGAACACTATCATAGAAGAAGACCACGTAAAAAGCCACGTTATGACCGACTAATTGGTGTAGCTGTAGTGCTAGTTTTAGCCATTTGTGCGCTTGTCTTTTTAGTTCATACCCTACTTAAAAAAGACACAGCAACACCAACTAAATCTGCAACGACTAGTCAGTCTCAAAAATCGTCAGCTAAGCCTAAAGCATCAACAACAGAAGCTAAAAAAGATAAAAATCTACCTGATAGCAAATCGACAGATTGGGACCTCGTCTTGGTTAATCGTGATCACCCTAAAGATGAAATGAGCCCTGATGTCGTACAGATTGATAATATCTGGGTTGATGCACGAATTTCAGATGCCACAGAAAAATTTTTGGCAGCAGCACAAGCGATCAATCCTGCTGAACATCTGATTTCAGGCTATCGTAGTGTTGCTTATCAAACGACACTCTATGAGCAATACGTTGCGCAAGAAATGGCAGCTGACCCTTCACTTGATCGTGAAGCAGCAGAGAAGAAAGTACAAACTTATTCGCAACCACCGACAAAGTCTGAACATCAGACAGGTTTAGCGATTGATTTATCTGATGTTGATAGTTTAAACGAGTCAACGACTGCTGAACAGGTTGCTGCTATAGCACCTGAATATGGTTTTGTTCTACGCTTCCCTCAAGGTGGTATCACAAGCACTGGTGTCGATTACGAAGACTGGCATTTTCGCTACGTCGGTGTTGCCAACGCTAAATATATGACAGAGCATCATTTGACTTTGGAAGACTATATCAAGTTACTAGATAAAAAATGATCCAATTTCATGATAATGTCACCTGAAAATTATGGTAGAATGGTATTATCTAATGTCAATTTAAAGGTATAGGAGTGCAGGTCCCCATGTTTTCAGGAAAATCATCATCATTTGTCATTTTATCTAGTATTGGTTTATTGATTTATTCAGCTTGGCAGATGATTAATAACATCTTACCCAATTTACAAATATTTAAGATTGTCTATGACACCTTTCTTAAAGCAGTTGATGCTTTCAAGTTACAGTCAAAAGCTTCGATGACCAATGTTCAGTTTTTGATCTATGTGGTCTTGCTTGTTGCCTTTATCTTCTTGTTGACTAAATTTTGGAAGTTTGCCATTTATGCGCTTCTCTTCTTTGTCTTTATCTTGGTTTGTAATTTTGCTTACTATGCCTGGTCAAATGGTGCAACATCAGCAGAGTGGTTCACCTTTATCGTGATGGCAGTCAGCTTTGTCAATGTTTTTCTGACTTCTAAGACAAATGGTCTCATCTAAATATTAGCTTTAAAAAAATGCGTATTTCAAAATTAGCACTCGATGCGAAAGAGTGCTAATTTTTTTGTGTTTTTTCCTTGACAATGAAACAAGAGAATTATATAATTAAAGATGTAGTTAGCACTTGATAACTACGAGTGCTAAAAAAGAGGTGTTCAACATGATTACAAAACGCCAACAACAAATTTTAAATCTGATCATATCGCTTTATACACAAACTCATAAAGCGGTCGGATCAAAAGCTTTGATGACGTCGATTAGTGCCTCTAGTGCCACCATCAGAAATGATATGAAGACGCTAGAAACGCTTGGTTTCATCCAAAAAGAGCACACTTCATCTGGCCGAGTGCCAAGTGTGACAGGTTATAAATACTTCGTTGAAAACTTCTTAAAGCCTGGTAAACTAGACAATAATGACGTTTACCAAGTCATGAAACGTTTCGACGGTGAGTTTTATAAACTAGATGTGCTTTATCAGCAGGCTGCCCAAATCTTGTCAGATATGACAGGTTTCTCAGCCTTCATCTTAAATGTCTCGCTTAAAAATCAGATCCTATCTAAATTTGATATCGTCCAGCTTGATAGTCACTCAGCTATGGCTGTGATGACGCTTGATACTGGTTTGGTCAAAACGATGCAGTTTTCACTGCCAAGGTCAATGACCTTAGACGATTTGACAACCTTCAAATTTATTTCTGATGAGCGGCTAGTTGGCAAGCGAATTTTGGACATCCACTATTCCTTATTGACCGAGATTCCGCAGGTCGCACAGAAATATTTTGTTATGACTACAGATGTCTTGCAACTGTTTGATCATGTCTTTTCAGACTTGTTCAAGGAAAACTTGATTTCTGCAGGTCGACAAAACTTATTAGAGTATTCGGATGATGTTGTCTCACTCTACAAGATTTTGATGGACGATGAGGCGATTATTCATGAGATTCGTGATACAGTATCTGATGATGAAATCAGAAGTGTCAAATTTGATTCAAGTTTGACAGAGAATCATCAGATTTCAAAAAACATCACCCTCATGACGCAACAGTTTGTTGTGCCGTATCGAGGTCTAGGTACTTTAGCGCTAATGGGTCCTGTAGATTTAGACTATCAAAAAGTCGTCTCTACCATGGACCTTGTGGCCAAGATTTTAACCATGAAACTGAGTGATTACTATCGTTATCTCGACGGTAATCATTACGAAGTGATATAACATAAATAACAAAAAGGAGATGCAATGTCTAAGAAAAAGCATAAGGAAGACATCGAAAAAGAATTAGCTGAGGAAGTTGAAAACGAAGCGGTTTTGGAAGAAATTGTAGATGACGAAATCGATGAGTTAGCAGTACTTCAAGCTAAGCTAGACGAGATGGAAAATAAATATCTCAAGGCTCATGCGGAGATGCAAAACAATCAGCGTCGTGCCAATGAAGAGCGTCAAACGATTTTGAAATATCGCTCACAAGACTTAGCGCGTAAAATCTTACCAAGTTTGGATAACCTTGAACGTGCGCTTGCTGTAGAAGGTTTGACAGATGATGTCAAAAAAGGCTTGGAGATGACGCAAGAAAGTTTGCTCAATGCCCTTAAAGAAGAAGGTGTTGTTGAAGTATCAACAGAAGGCGAATTTGATCCTAACTTCCACATGTCAGTTCAAACTGCACCAGCAGACGACGAACATCCAGCTGATACCATTGCCCAAGTTCTCCAAAAAGGCTACCAACTTCACGAACGTAACTTGCGCCCTGCAATGGTTGTGGTTTATCAATAATGAATTGTTTGACCGAAATGTCACAAAACTATGAATAAATTAACGAACGCGCGTAGCGCACAAAAAGGATGCGCATCGCGTAAACTTCCCTGATTTTGTTTCTGAAAGTGGTGCTTTCACTGAATTCCTCTACTTCAGAAAACAAAATCAAAACAAAGTAAACAAAAAATAAAATAAAAAAAGAAGGTAAAACATTATGTCTAAAATTATCGGTATTGACTTAGGTACAACAAACTCAGCAGTCTCAGTTCTTGAAGGTGGCGAAGCTAAAATCATCGCTAACCCAGAAGGTAACCGTACAACACCATCAGTAGTCGCTTTCAAAAACGGCGAAATTCAAGTTGGTGAAGTTGCCAAACGTCAAGCAGTGACTAACCCAGATACAATCATCTCAATCAAACGTCACATGGGTACTGACTACAAAGTCGAAGCTGGCGGCAAATCTTACACACCACAAGAAATCTCAGCTATGATCCTCCAATACATCAAAGGTTTTGCTGAAGATTACCTTGGTGAAAAAGTTGAAAAAGCTGTCATCACTGTACCTGCTTACTTTAACGATGCCCAACGTCAAGCAACAAAAGATGCTGGTAAAATCGCTGGTCTTGAAGTAGAACGTATCGTCAACGAACCAACAGCAGCAGCACTTGCTTATGGTCTTGATAAAGTTGATAAAGACGAAAAAATCCTTGTCTTTGACCTTGGTGGTGGTACATTCGACGTTTCAGTACTTGAACTTGGCGATGGCGTCTTTGAAGTATTGTCTACTTCTGGTGATAACCACCTTGGTGGTGATGACTTTGACCAAAAAGTTATTGATTACTTGGTCGCACAATTCAAATCTGCTAACGGTATCGACTTAGCTCAAGATAAAATGGCTTTGCAACGTTTGAAAGATGCTGCTGAAAAAGCTAAAAAAGACTTGTCAGGTGTAACATCTACACAAATCTCATTGCCATTTATCACAGCTGGTGAAGCTGGACCGCTCCACTTGGAAGAAACTTTAACACGTGCTAAATTTGACGACTTGACTGCTGACTTAGTAGAACGGACTAAAACACCAGTTCGTAAAGCTTTGTCAGACGCTGGTTTGTCAGCATCTGAAATTGATGAAGTCATCTTAGTTGGTGGTTCAACACGTATTCCTGCGGTTGTTGAAGCAGTTAAAAAAGAAACAAATAAAGAACCAAATAAATCAGTTAACCCTGACGAAGTAGTTGCTATGGGTGCTGCGATCCAAGGTGGTGTCATCACTGGTGACGTTAAAGACGTTGTCTTGCTTGACGTCACACCTTTGTCACTTGGTATTGAAACAATGGGTGGTGTCTTCACAAAACTCATCGACCGTAACACAACAATCCCAACATCTAAATCACAAGTCTTCTCAACTGCGGCTGATAACCAACCAGCAGTAGACATTCACGTCCTTCAAGGTGAACGTCCAATGGCAGCTGATAACAAAACGCTTGGTCGTTTCCAACTTTCAGATATCCCTGCTGCACCACGTGGTATCCCACAAATCGAAGTAACATTCGACATTGACAAAAATGGTATCGTATCTGTTAAAGCCAAAGACATGGGTACAAACAAAGAACAAACCATCGTGATCCAATCTAACTCAGGTTTGTCTGATGAAGAAATCGACAAAATGATGAAAGATGCTGAAGCAAATGCTGAAGCGGATGCGAAACGTAAAGAAGAAGTTGACCTTAAAAACGAAGTTGACGCAACAATCTTTGCAACTGAAAAAACAATCAAAGAAACTGAAGGTAAAGGCTTTGACACAGAACGTGACGCTGCTCAAGCGGCACTTGATGAGTTGAAAGCAGCACAAGAAGCTGACAATCTTGAAGATATGAAAGCAAAACTTGAAGCTCTGAACGAAAAAGCACAAGCCTTGGCAGTTAAACTTTACGAACAAGCCGCTGCTGAACAACAAGCTACAGCAGGTGCTGATGCTTCTGGTGATGCACCAAAAGACGATAATGTTGTTGATGGTGACTTCGAAGAAGTTAAATAATTGAAACGTAATTAAACGTCATGAAAAAAGGCTGGGACAAAAGTCTCAGTCAGCAAAAGAGAAAAGCAAACTAACCAGTTTACTTTTCTCTTTTTTATTGTTCTGTAGAAAGAATACCGGTTTGATATAGAATCAGCGAATTATTGACCAATTTCGCATTGTTTTGGCAAAAGAATGCCGATTTGGTATAAAACCAGCCAAGTTTTTAGAGTACGTTTGTGCTAGACTTTTTGTATTAAATTGTTGACACATGATAAAAAGTATAGTAAACTTTACGTAAAGTTAACTATACAGGAGGTGTCATATTAATAAAATAAAAGCCTATCGGACAGATTACGGTGTATCCCAAGAAGCCCTGGCTGAAGCGATGGAAGTCACAAGGCAAACAATCATTTCACTTGAGAAAGAAAAATATACGGCATCCTTAAATCTAGCCTATAAATTAGCGCAATATTTTAATACAACGATTGAGGATATCTTTTTCAGCGAGGATGAATAAGGAGTATGATGAAATTAAAGATCAAGAAAAGAAAATTTGAAAGGATGAGGAATTAATGTTTAAATATTTATTTAAGAAAAATATTAAGAAAGATAGCGACTATAAAAAATATCATTTAATTTGGTTTCCGTTAACGGTTATTTTCCTTTTTTTATTTTTATCTGTTATGTATAGGCAAATAAAGGATATAAAAATTTTCTATTCTAGTGCGATTGGTGGAATTTTTCCTATTTTGGGCTATGGTATCTGGTTAGTATGGCTTTTACATAATCCGAAACGCCTGCGAGCGGCGAGACTAAAAATAACAGATGAGCGTCGGAAATTACTAGAACAAGAGGCTTGGGCGCATATTGGTCAATTTTTGCTAGGGGTTGCCACTGTCGTGATGTTTCTTTCAATTGAAAAAGAAGAGATAACGGTCAGTCTGATGCCGTTAGTGTTACTTGTTTATTTGTCAATCGCTTACTATTTTTATAGATTGAGAAAATAATTATTGATATTATCGCTGTAATGGGGACGTTTTTTAAGGATAACCATTCTTACATTGTGGAATATTCTGAAAGATATGATAAAATTGAATTGTTATTATAAGTATCTAAAATAATCAGTAGGGGCTGACCTTGTGTGGCGTTGTTAAACAACTAGAGTTAAGAGGAGAGTAGATGTGTTAAAACTAGAAACTATCACAAAAAAATTTGGTGATAAAGTCGCTGTCAATCAGCTTGATATGATCGTCAAACCTGGCGAGATTATGGGGCTGATTGGTCAAAATGGTGCCGGAAAAACGACAACTTTTCGAATGATTTTGGATTTCATCAAACCGGACCAGGGTCAGATTACTTGGCAAGGTGTGCCCATTACCCAGGATATCAAGCAAAAAATAGGCTTTCTACCTGAAGAACGTGGACTTTATCAAAAGTTGACGATTGAAGAGCAAATCTTGTATTTTGCTCAACTCCATGGTATGAAACGAGCTGAAGCACGTGAAGATCTCGTTCGCTGGATGGATAAGCTAGAAATCGTCGGAAAAATCACAGACAAGGTGCAAACCCTGTCCAAAGGTAACGCCCAAAAAGTTCAATTTATTGCGACCTTGATTCACCGTCCTGACTTTTTGATTCTGGATGAACCTTTCAGCGGACTCGATCCAGTTAATACTAGCCTTTTAATGACGGAGATTAAAAATCTCAAGGCAAATGGTGCAGCCATCATTTTCTCTAGTCATAACATGAGCGGGGTTGAGTTACTCAGTGATCAGCTGACCATGCTGAAAAAAGGTAAAGTCGTCTTGCAAGGTGACATATATGGGATTCGGGATAGATTTGGCCGCACCCAAATCTATGTGGAAAGTGATGTATCAGATACGGATTTGGCAGCTATTTCAGGTGTTGAGACAATTGAGAAACAAGGTGCTGGTCGCATGATACATGTCAGTGATGCAGCGGTTGGTCACGAGATTTTCACTAAAGTGACGCAATCTGGTTATGTACAGGCTTTTGTACAAGCCCCACCAACACTCGATGAAATTTTCCGTAAGGAGGTCGCTGAAAATGTTTAAACAAATGAAATTAGTCGCGGGTCAAGTTTACCGCACAAAAATTAAAACACCGACTTTTTGGTTAACGGTACTAACGCCATTGTTATTGCCAATTATAGGTTTAATCATTGGCTTTGTGATTGCTAAAACGAGTGATCATTCACCTGCAAGGCTCGCTGTCGTAGATAACACAGCACTGGTTCAAACACTAAAAACAGGTAAGGTCTTAGATGCTAAAATTTCGGAAGTAGCTGATGTCAAAACTGCCAAGCAAAAGATCTTGGATGAGAAACTAGATGGTTATCTTGTCAAAGAAGATGGCAAATACACCCTGGTTGCGGGAACCGATAGCACAACGAAATTCAATGAAACAACTGTTAAAACAGCGCTTTCGCAAATTGAGCTAGCTGAAAAAGCGAGCCATCTTAAATTGACTACTGAGGAGTTGGTCAGTCTTCAAACACCCGCAAATCTAACCATGAAAACCTTGGGTAAGAAAGGTGAATCTAGTGGTGGTGAAGCTAAAAATGCAGCCAATAATGCTATTTCTGTGCTGATTTCAGTCGTTATCTTCATGTTACTGATGATTTATTCTAATATGTTGGCCCAAGAAATTGCCAATGAAAAATCTAATCGGATTATGGAGACTTTGCTAGCAGCAACCAGCACTAAAGTCCAATATTTTGGTAAAATACTAGGGGTTGGTCTACTCGTTCTAACCCATATCGTATTTTACGTCGTTTTAGGTGTGGTTGCGGCCATTGTTCTAAAAGGCAATCAAATGGTCGAAAGTGCCAAAAGTATGGTCGGTGGCGTCGATATGAGTTTCTTACTCTATGCTGTTTTAATGCTGTTAGTGGGTCTCGCGGCTTATCTATTCTTGACAGCGATTACTGCTAGCTTGGTCAATGATCAAAGTCAGGTTCAGCAAGCCATTGCACCGATTTCTTATCTGTCTTTGGTCGGCTACATGGCTGGTATTTTTGGGGCAGAAGTACCCAATAACATTGTGCTTAAGGTGTTGAGTTATTTGCCTTTTGTCTCACCTACCTTCATGCCGAGCCGTTTAGCACTGGAGATATCAACTTCGACAGAGGCTTACATCGCGCTAGCTATACAGCTCATTGCGCTCGTGCTAGTTGCTAAGTTTGGCGAACGCATCTATGCTAAGAATGTCTTGAGTTATTCTGATGAAAAAATCTTTAAGCAGCTCATTCGAAATCTAAAAAAATAAGCTAAAATCCCTGTGACAAACGGGGATTTTTTTCGTATATAAAAGTGAGGTGAAACTATGAACTGGAAAATGCTGTTGGAACGGCTCAAAGAAAATTTAAAACTCGTAATTGGCGTCGGTCTTGTTTTTATTTTGGTCGTCTTCTTTTATTTGAGACCCATGACTAAAGATACAGACGATGCGCTTGCGGTATCTAGTCAATCTAGTATAGCTGCTAAGACTGATCAATCTACTGACAAACAGACACCTGACAAACAAAAATCTGAGACGAGCAAGGACATTATAGTTGACATTAAAGGTGCAGTAAAAAAGCCCGCAGTTTATAAAGTATCCAGTCATGCACGGGTAAATGATGTGGTCGCCTTAGCAGGTGGGTTGACCGATCAAGCAGATATCAAATCAATCAATCTAGCTCAGAAGGTAACGGATGAGATGACCATTTATGTTGCAAGTATCGGTGAGGATGTGACAGCATCAGAGGTGAAACAAGCAGAGCAAGGGGAAGCAACGACAACTGATAAAGTCAATATCAACACAGCTGACCTAGCTAAGCTCCAGACACTAAGAGGCGTTGGGGCAAAAAGAGCGCAGGATATCATAGATTACAGGGAGCAAAACGGTCCTTTCAAGACACCAGAAGATTTAGGAAATGTCAAAGGTTTTGGAGAGAAGACAATTGAAAAACTTAAAGAAAGCATTACGGTGGATTAATCTACCATCGATTTTCATCGCCTATTTTTGTGTGCTGATCTACTATACCGTCTTTTGTTTCTCCTATTTACTTTTAGGTTATCTTATCATTTCTTTGCTAATCTTGATCTGGCAAAATGGCATGAGAACTTGTTTAAAGCTCAGCATGATCTTAATTGGGTTTGCAACCATTTGCCTAGCGCTACAAGATCGTGAAGCTAAAGATTTTGCGCGTGAGATGACAGTGACACGGATCAGCCCCATACTGGATACGATTCAGGTGGATGGTGACCAGGTCTCTTTTCGTGGGAAATCGGGCAAACAAACCTATCAAGTCTATTATAGGGTCACGACGGAACAAGAGCAGCGCTACTTTAAGCAATTAGCACAACCAGTCGTCCTATCCATTTCAGGTCAACTAGAAAAAGCGAGTCAACAAAGAAATTTCAATGGCTTTGATTATCAACACCATCTCAAGACACAAAATATCTATCGAGTTTTGACGATTGAACAGGTGACAGGGGTGACAAGAAAACAAACCTTAACCTTAGCGCTCTTACGACGAAAAGCCATTTTGTTTAGTGAGCAACACTTTCCGCGACCTATGTCAGCCTACATGACCGGTTTACTTTTTGGGCATCTCGGTAAAGATTTTGAAGATATGAGCAGTATCTATACCAGCTTAGGCATCATGCACCTCTTTGCGCTATCAGGCATGCAAGTGTCATTTTTTATCGACTTTTTAAGAAAGGGTATGCTCAGACTAGGGTTCAGGAGAGATGTTGTCGATTGGTTTCAAATCCCTTTTTCTGTTTTTTATGCTGGTCTTACAGGATTTTCCATATCTGTCAACAGATCCTTGGTCCAGAAAATCCTAGCTAATTTTGGAATTAAGGCGCTTGACAATTTCAGTCTCACGTTGTTGCTTCTATTTATCACGGCGCCAAAATTCCTTTTAACCACAGGCGGCACCTTGTCTTTACTTTTTGCCTTCGTCATTTCAATCTTTGGTGATCGCTTTGAGAACCTCCCAAAATATCGTAAACTACTAGCAGAAAGTTTAACCCTTTCTCTATGCGTTTTACCGCTCCTCATCCTTTATTTTCACACCTTCCAACCAGTGTCGATCATCTTGACCTTTGTCTTCAGCTTTCTTTTTGATATTCTCTTCCTACCAGGTCTATCCGTCATTTTCTTGCTAGCAATGGTAACAGGCTTCACGCTAACACAAGTCAATCTCATTTTTCAGTGGCTTGAAGACCTTATCAAATTGACAGATAGCTGGTGGCATTATCCGTTAGTACTTGGTAAACCAACAGCCTTGGTCTTTCTGGTGACGCTAGTTGTGACAGGTTTTTTAATTGACCACTGGCGAAATCGAAAAGTTAGTGCTAGGCTGGCAATCATCTTGATGGGCTTATTCTTCATAACTAAAAATCCACCGACTCCTTCGATAACCATGGTGGATGTTGGCCAGGGGGATAGTATTTTCTTACAAGATAAGTTTAATCGACGCAATATTTTAATCGATACAGGTGGCAGGATTGAACTAGGTAAGAAGAAAAAGTGGCAGGAGCGTAAAATTGCAGCACCAGCTGAAAAGACTTTAATTCCTTATTTGAAAAGTCGGGGTGTGGGTCAGATTGATACTTTGGTTCTAACCCATACTCACGAGGACCATATGGGTGACCTACTCGCTGTCATCGACCAAATTAAGGTCAAAAATATCATCGTGAGTCAAGGCAGTCTCAATAATGCCCAATTTGTCAAACTCTTAAAGCAAACCCGAGCTAAGGTTCAAGTGGCCAAGGTCGGTCAACGACTAAAGATTTTTGACAGCTATTTGGAAGTTCTGTATCCATTGACCCCAGGAGATGGTAAAAATAATGACTCGATCGTCTTGTATGGTAAGCTCTATGGGACAAAATTTTTGTTAACAGGTGATTTGGAGGAGACAGGCGAGCGAGAGTTGTTGACACGTTATCCCAATCTCTCAGTTGATGTTTTAAAAGTAGGGCATCATGGCTCAAAAACGTCATCTTCTGAGTCTTTTATTGAAGCGATTCGACCAAAAGTCGGATTGATTTCTTGTGGTTTGGATAATCGGTACGGTCATCCAAATATGGAAACTCTCACAACCTTCCAGAAATATGAGGTTCAAACTTTTCGAACAGATTATCATGGTGCTATAAAATTTAAGAAAAACAGTAAATTTTGGCACATCTCGACAGTAAAGTGATAGAATAGAGGCAATACTCTAGAAAGAGTCAATAGAAAGGATTTGTATGTCGGAAGGGCGTGCAAAGACATATATAATATGGCACTATTAAAAATCGACTACTACTCAGAAATTCTAGGCATGGTGCGCACGGTCAACGTGTTGTATCCTGAACCACGTAAGAATCCAGATAAGGATGTTCCGACAACGGATATTCCTGTTCTATACCTGTTGCATGGTATGTCTGGTAATCAGGATTCATGGCTTAATCGTTCAGGTATTGAGCGTATCGTTAGAAGTACGAATTTAGCGGTTGTGATGCCGTCAACAGACTTGGCTTGGTATACCAACACAACTTACGGCGCAAGGTATTATGATGCGATTGTGACTGAATTACCACAAGTCTTGCAAAACTTTCTACCAAATCTATCTACTAAACGTGAGAAGAACTTTATTGCCGGCCTATCTATGGGCGGTTATGGTGCTTTCAAAATTGCACTGGCTTCTAACAAATTTTCTTATGCGGCAAGTTTGTCAGGTGCCATATCTTTTGAAAAAGTCGCAAGAGAAGAGATAGGGAATCTCGCTTATTGGCAAGGTATTTTTGGTGATCTAGATAAATTTGACGAATCGGTTAATTCTGTCCAAAAACTTGCGTCAGATTTCACAAAGACATTTGGAGATGAGAAACCTAAACTTTACGCCTGGTGTGGTCATCAAGATTTTCTCTATCCAGCTAATAATTTTGCGGTCCAAGACTTGAAGAATAAGGACTTTGACATTATTTATGAAACAGCGGATGGGACACATGAATGGTATTATTGGACAAAAATGATGGATCGTGTGCTTGAATTTCTTCCTATAAAATATAATCAAGAAGAGCGTTTATCTTAAAAATGAAAGCTTTTTCGCTTTTTTTCAGAAAATCAGTCCACAGACCTATTTTTTTGTTGACATTTCAGTAAAATAGGACTAGAATTTTACTGTTAAGTAAAAACGTAAGATACTCTTACAAGAAAAATTTACCCAATTTTAAGGAGGACATATTAATGTCATTAGGAATTCTCGCTTTAGGGATTGCAGCACTTGGTGCAGGTATCGGTGAAGGTCTCATCGTTAGTAGTATTTTGAACGCAGTATCTCGTCAACCAGAACTTGAAGGCAAATTGCGTTCATTGATGTTTGTCGGTATCGCATTTATTGAAGGAACTTTCTTTATCACACTTGCTATGACATTCGTCTTGAAATAAGACGGTTCTCAGTTTATACACCAGTAGCTAGCTTGAGACATTACAGAGTAAAGTTTTGCTTTAGTTGCTAATAACGTGTATATATTAGAAAGGAAGTGAGTATTCGTGGAAAAATCTTGGTCTTTTCATCTTGGACCGGTTTATTTTGATGGTGCTGTCCTTGTCATGACTGTTTTAACTTGTGCGATTATCTTTGGCTTTGTCTTTTGGGCAAGTCGTCGGATGACTTTACGACCAAAAGGCAAACAAAATGTATTGGAAGCCATCATTGATTTTGTCAATGGTGTCTCAAAAGACAACTTGGGTGCGACTGAATCACGTCGCTACTCACTTTTCATCTTTGTCCTCTTCATGTTCATCTTTGTTGCCAACAATATTGGTTTGATGACCAAAATTGAAGGGTCAAATGAGTTAACTTACTGGAAATCACCAACAGCAGATGTTGGCGTGACATTGGCTTTATCATTAATGGTATCACTCGTTGCAACATTATCGAGTATTAAGCGTTTCGGCTTTAAAGGCTACATCAAACATGCCTTCTTAACGCCTGCTGCCATGTTACCGATGAACATTATGGAAGAATTTATCAATTTTCTAAGTTTAGCCTTACGTCTATTCGGTAATATTTTTGCTGGTGAAATTGTGATCGGCTTGATTACACGTGTTGGTAATATTGAAGTGTATTATCTACCACTTGCAATTCTGCTTGAAGTGGCTTGGACGGCGTTCTCGCTCTTTATTGGTGCGCTGCAAGCATACGTTTTTGTCTTGCTATCAACCATGTATATCAATGAAAAAATCGCAAAAGAAGAGTAGAAAGGAGTAGTCATGAGTCCATTTATTTTGTTAGAATCTGCTCCGAGTTCAATGCTAGGCAACATTATTGTGGTCAGCGGTGCCTTTTTAATCTTGCTCGTCTTGATTAAAAAATATGCTTGGGGTGCGATGACATCAATGCTTGATGCACGTGCTAAAAAAATTAATGATGATATTGATGGTGCAGAAAATGCTCGGCTACAAGCTGAGCAATTTGCTGCGGAACGTGAAACTGAATTAGCAGGCTCACGTGATGAAGCCACTAAAATCATCAATAATGCCAAAGACACTGCTGAAGCCAACAAAGCTAAAATCGCTGCAGAAGCTGCAGAAGAAGCACGTCGTGCCAAACAACGTGCCAATGAAGAAATTGAACAATCTAAAAAAGAAGCCATTTCAGGTATCAAAGGTAATGTTGCTGATATTTCAGTCAAAATTGCTGAAAAACTTATCGGTCAAACTTTAGATGCGTCAGCGCAATCAGACTTGATCGATCAGTACTTGGAAAAATTGGGGGAATAAGTATGTCTCTCATTATTGCTCAAAAATATAGTAAAGCTTTACTTGAAGTCGCACAGGAAAGTCAGCAATTAGAAGCTGTCTTAGCCGAAGTAGCTGCTTTTGATCAAGTCATTCAATCGACCGATCTCCAGGCTTTCTTAGTTGATGTGGCTTATTCTGATGACAAGAAACATCAAGTCATTGAGAGTCTGCAAAATGCGTCTTCTGATATTTTCAAGAATTTCTTGACCATCTTGGTTAAGAATCAACGCATGGCATTGTTACCTGTCATCATTAAGGAAATTCGCCACCAAGCTGATAGTTTGTTCAAGATTTCAGATGTTGACGTGACGAGTGCCATTGCGCTATCAGATGCGCAACTCAGCAAACTTGAAACAACAATTAAAAGCAAGTTTGACCTCAATGAAGTCACAATCAAAAATACAGTCGATACCAGTATTTTGGGCGGCGTGATTATCAACGCCCGTGGCAAAATCATCGACGCCAGTATTAAGTCGCAATTGACTAAAATTGCGAAATCTATTATCTAATAGGATACGGAAAAGCGTGCGATATAGTCGCAAACTTCTATATAAAATTAAGGATTTGAGGTACGCTACTTGTGTAGACTTACGAATCACCTATTTTATACAGAAGTTAGCTTGAAGTTAAAATAAGGAGGCGACAATCTTTGGCTTTTAACGCTAATGAAATCAGTTCACTGATTAAACAACAAATTGAAAATTTCACACCTGATTTTTCGGTCGCTGAGACCGGAGTTGTAACATACGTCGGTGATGGGATTGCCCGTGCACATGGTCTTGAAAATGCCATGAGTGGTGAATTGCTTGAGTTCTCAAACGGTTCATACGGTATGGCACAAAACTTGGAGTCAACTGACGTCGGGATTATTGTTCTCGGTGAGTTTGGCAATATCCGAGAAGGCGATACCGTTAAACGGACAGGTAAAATCATGGAAGTCCCTGTTGGTGAAGCGCTGATCGGGCGCGTTGTCAATCCTTTGGGGATTCCAGTCGATGGTCTTGGTGAGATTAAAACGGATAAAACACGTCCGGTTGAATCAGCAGCACCGGGTGTTATGCAACGTAAAAGTGTTGCAGAACCCCTTCAAACAGGTCTTAAAGCGATTGATGCCTTGGTACCAATCGGCCGTGGTCAACGTGAGTTGATCATCGGTGACCGTCAAACAGGTAAAACAACGATTGCGATCGATGCCATCTTGAACCAAAAAGGTCAAGACATGATCTGTATCTACGTGGCGATTGGTCAAAAAGAATCAACCGTCCGGACGCAAGTTGAAACGCTCCGCAAATATGGTGCGCTTGACTACACAATCGTTGTGACTGCCTCTGCATCACAACCTTCACCTTTGCTTTACATCGCGCCTTATGCTGGTGCAGCCATGGGTGAAGAATTCATGTATAACGGCAAACATGTTTTAGTCGTCTATGATGACTTATCAAAGCAAGCCGTTGCCTACCGTGAACTCTCTCTCTTGCTCCGCCGTCCACCAGGTCGTGAAGCCTATCCTGGTGATGTCTTCTACTTGCACTCACGTCTTTTGGAACGTGCAGCCAAACTTTCTGATGAATTAGGTGGTGGTTCTATGACTGCCCTACCATTTATCGAAACGCAAGCAGGTGATATCTCAGCCTACATCGCAACAAACGTTATCTCAATTACCGATGGTCAAATTTTCCTTGAAAATGACCTCTTCTATTCAGGTATTCGTCCAGCCATTGATGCCGGTTCATCCGTATCACGTGTTGGGGGTAGCGCACAAATTAAGGCTATGAAAAAAGTTGCCGGAACGCTTCGTCTTGACTTAGCATCGTTCCGTGAACTAGAAGCCTTTACACAATTTGGATCAGACTTGGATACTGCAACGCAAGCCAAATTGAACCGTGGTCGCAGAACAGTGGAAGTTTTGAAACAACCATTGCATGAACCACTTGCTGTTCAATACCAAGTCTTGATTCTCTATGCTTTGACACATGGTTTCCTTGATACAGTGCCAGTTGATGATATTCTTGCCTTTGAATCACAATTGTTTGATTTCTTTGATGCAAATCATAAAGACTTGCTTGATACAATCGTTACAACTAAAGACCTTCCATCTGAAGACTTATTAGACGCAGCGATTCAAGAATTCAAATCATCGTCAGCATTTAAATGATGAAGCAAAAGGTGTTAAACCGCGGTTAGCTTCGTATGAAAATAGGAAATCTCACGGTTCGGCGCTTGCGCCGGTTCTGTGATTTATCTTTTTCACTAGGAGTTGCGGTTTATAAACTGGATTAAGGAGGTTAGCATGCCAGCTTCGCTAAATGAAATCAAAGTCAGAATTGCATCTACTAAAAAAACAAGTCAGATTACAGGTGCCATGCAAATGGTATCTGCTGCTAAATTGACAAGATCTGAACAAAACGCTAAGAATTTTCAAGTCTATGCCCAAAAAGTTCGGGCGATGACGACCGATTTGATTGGCTCAGAATTATCTGAGGGGTCAAACAATCCGATGTTGATCAAACGACCAGTTAAAAAGACTGGCTACATTGTCATCACATCTGATAAAGGTCTCGTCGGTGGCTATAATTCAACGATTTTGAAGTCTGTCATGCAAATGTTGGCAGATGATCATGACAATCAAGAAGAATATGTCATCATTGCTCTTGGGGGCATGGGTGCAGATTTCTTTAAAGCCCGCGATATCAATGTCTCTTATGAGCTTCGTGGTCTGTCTGATCAGCCAACTTTTGATGAAGTGCGCAAAATTGTCAATAAATCAGTGAGCCTCTATCAAAATGAATTGTTCGATGAGTTGTACGTCTGTTACAACCACCATGTCAATTCTTTGACCAGCCAAGTGCGCGTCGAAAAGATGTTGCCGATTACTGATTTAGACGAAAATGAAGCCACATCACATCATCAAGAATTTGAACTTGAACCAGATCGTGATACCATATTAGAGCAACTTTTGCCCCAGTATGCGGAAAGCATGATTTATGGTAGCATTATCGATGCCAAAACGGCTGAGCACGCTGCAGGTATGGCAGCCATGCAAGCCGCAACAGATAATGCGAAAAATGTGATCAATGATCTGACCATCCAATACAACCGCGCCCGCCAAGCAGCCATTACCCAAGAAATTACGGAAATCGTTGCTGGCGCGAGTGCCTTGGAATAAATAGTCAACTGAATATCTTAATAAAACAGGAGGTAATATGAGCTCTGGTAAAATTTCACAGGTAATCGGACCAGTTGTAGACGTTGAGTTTGCAGGTGGAGAAAATCTTCCTGAAATTAATAATGCGCTGATTGTTTATAAAGACAACGGCGACAATACAAAAACTAAAATCGTGCTAGAAGTAGCGCTTGAGCTTGGTGACGGCGTTGTCCGCACCATTGCCATGGAGTCTACTGATGGTTTGAAACGTGGCCTTGAAGTCCTTGACACAGGTCGCCCAATCAGTGTCCCTGTCGGGAAAGAAACTCTTGGTCGCGTGTTTAACGTAATTGGTGACACAATCGACTTGGAAACACCATTCCCTGAGGATGCGCAACGTAGCCCAATTCACCAAAAAGCACCTGCTTTTGATGAATTGTCTACCTCTAACGAAATCCTTGTCACTGGTATCAAGGTAATCGACTTGCTTGCCCCTTATCTTAAAGGTGGTAAAGTTGGACTTTTCGGTGGTGCCGGTGTTGGTAAAACCGTTTTGATTCAAGAATTGATCCACAACATCGCTCAAGAACATGGTGGTATTTCAGTGTTTACGGGTGTTGGTGAACGGACACGTGAAGGGAATGACCTTTACGGTGAAATGAAAGAATCTGGCGTTATCGAAAAAACTGCCATGGTCTTTGGTCAAATGAATGAGCCACCGGGTGCACGGATGCGTGTTGCCTTGGCAGGTTTGACAATCGCGGAATACTTCCGTGATGTTGAAGGACAAGATGTCCTCTTGTTTATCGACAACATTTTCCGTTTCACACAAGCAGGTTCTGAAGTATCTGCCCTTTTGGGTCGGATGCCATCAGCCGTTGGTTACCAACCGACATTGGCAACAGAAATGGGTCAATTGCAAGAACGGATTACGTCTACTAAAAAAGGTTCAGTTACCTCTATCCAAGCTATCTATGTACCAGCCGATGACTATACTGACCCAGCACCAGCGACAGCCTTTGCCCATTTGGATTCAACGACCAACCTTGAGCGTAAATTGACGCAACAAGGGATTTATCCAGCCGTTGACCCATTGGCATCAAGTTCACGTGCCTTGACACCAGAAATCGTTGGTCAAGAACACTATGAAGTGGCGACAGAAGTTCAACGTGTGCTCCAACGCTACCGTGAATTGCAAGATATCATTGCGATCTTAGGTATGGATGAATTGTCTGACGAAGAAAAGACCCTTGTTGGTCGTGCGCGTCGGATCCAATTCTTCCTGTCACAAAACTTCAATGTGGCGGAACAATTTACCGGTCAACCTGGGTCATATGTACCAGTTGAAGAAACGGTTAAAGGCTTTAAAGACATTCTTGCTGGTCAATACGACAACTTACCTGAGGATGCCTTCCGTGCCGTTGGGCCAATTGAAGATGTTATTGCCAAAGCTAAGAAAATGGGTTACTAAGGAGGTCTGATATGGATTACATGACAGTCCAAGTCATCACGCCTAATGGGATTTGTTACGATCACCATGCCTATTTTATCTTGTTATCAACTGTTGATGGCGAACTTGGGGTCTTGCCTAACATGATCCCAACGATTGCGTCATTGAAAATTGATGAGCTGAAAGTGCGTCGGATTGACGATGAAAAACACGTTGACTGGATTTCCATCAATGGTGGGATCGCCGAAGTCCGTAATAACTTAGTGACGATTGTTGCCGATTCGGCCGAACGTGAACGCGATATCGACGTGACACGTGCCGAACGTGCGAAACGTCGTGCTGAAAGCGAATTGCAAGAAGCTGAAAACAAACGTGATGTGGATGCTGCCAAGCGTGCCGAAGTTGCACTTCACCGTGCGCTTAACCGCTTGCGTGTTTCAAATCACAGATAAATTTATATTATACAAAAAACCTTGTCAGTTGATAAGGTTTTTTTGTGCGGTTTGACAAATGTAAACTTTTTATATAGAATAGGTTTACTATATAATCGAAAGAGTGGCATTTTAGGATGGATTTTACTGAACTTGCTCAGAGAATTTGTAATGGAAAAGGTCAGATAACAAAAGCAGAGTCATTGGCTGTTTTAAATAGTAGGACTGAGTGGTGGGGAATATATGGGGCTGCTTTGATGGTGAAAAATCATTTTCATCAAAATAAGCTGCAGTTAAATGTTCTGATGAATGCCAAAAGTGGATTATGCGCTGAAGACTGTGGTTATTGTGCACAGTCTAAGATTAGTTCAGCTGATATTGAGACTTACGGCTTGTTACCAACTGATATCATCTATAAAAAGGCATTTCTTGCTTACAAAAGGAATGCTACGACATTTTGTATTGCAACAAGCGGTAGTCGGTTATCTGAGCAGGAAATGTTTGCAGTGGGTGAGGCGATCCAAAAAATTAAGCGGGACTTGCCTTTGGAGATTTGTCTGTCAGTTGGTCTGTCAACCCTTGAACAAATCAACTATTTTAAATCTTGTGGTGTTGATCGTCTGAATCATAACTTGAATACACCTCAGGATAATTATGAAAAAATAGCGACAACGCATACCTATGCGCAAAGAAAAGCTACCTTAGAGATGTTGCAACAAGTTGATATGAATGCTTGTGCAGGCTTTATCTGTGGCATGGGTGAGACAGATGAGCAGTTGATTGATTTGGCTTTTGAGTTGCGTGACTTAACACCGCATGCTGTTCCGATAAATTTTCTAATTCCGATTGAGGGGACAAAGTTTTCAAATGTCCATACTTTGACGCCTCTTAAATGTTTGAAAATTTTGGCTTTGATGCGGTTTATTTTTCCTGAAACAGAACTACGTGCGAGCGCTGGGCGAGAATATCATCTTGGAGATTTACAACATTTTGCTCTTTTGATAACAGATTCTTTATTTTTAGGAGATTATTTGACAAGTGGTGGTGATACTGAAAATCAAGATATTGCAAAACTTGAGTTGCTAGAAATTGACTATAAAAGAAAAGAGAGGTCAAATCAAGCTCAGGTAATACCTGAACAGAGAATATAAGATAGGCTGAGTAAATTAATAAAAGCTCATCATGTGGTTTAATCACATGATGAGCTTTTTATCTATTTTAGATCTAACCGAAGATTTCGGCTTTGAGACGTTTACCAGTTGGTGTAGCAGCGAGGCCACCTTCTGCGGTTTCACGGAAGGCACTTGGCATGGCTTGACCGACTTGGTACATGGCTTGGATGACTTCATCAGTTGGGATTCTAGACTCAATCCCAGCAAGCGCCATATCGGCAGCAACGAGTGAAAAGCTAGCGCCCATGGCATTGCGTTTGACACAAGGGACTTCGACTAGCCCCGCAACAGGGTCACAGATAAGACCGAGCAGGTTTTTGATGACAAAGGCACAGGCTTGACTGGCCTGATGGGGATTGCCACCAGCAGCCATGACGAGGGCGGCTGATCCCATAGCGGCAGCTGAGCCGACTTCAGCCTGACAGCCACCTTCAGCACCAGAAATTGAGGCGTTGTTGGCGATGACGAGACCGAAAGCACCAGCGGTGAATAAAAAGTCCAGTTGTTGTGCTTCAGTCAACTGGAGCTTATCAATAGCGGTGGCGAGAACTGCGGGGACGCAGCCGGCACTACCAGCGGTTGGTGTGGCACAGACGAGACCCATCTGGGCGTTACTTTCGTTGACTGCCATAGCATTTCGTGCGGCAGTCAAAACAGTTGTATCTGATAAGGTGCGACCAGATTTGATATAGCGATCAAGTTTGAGCGCATCGCCACCAGTCAAGCCAGTGCGCGATGTGTTTTCTGTCATGCCATTATCAATCGAGGCCAACATAACCTTGAGATTTTCTGACATAAGGTCAAGAATTTCAGCACGCGACCGACCAGATGTTTCGATTTCGGTCGCAATCATCAATTCAGAGATGGACCCATCAAATTCCTGATCAGCCTGTGTGACTAATTCTTCTATTGTGTAGAACATGGCTACTCCTTTAGCGATTGAGGAACGAAGAGACGAAGAGCTTAGGGAAGTTGCTATGTACAACGTGGCTTAGCGGTTTTACCGCTTAGCCGTTGGACAGGCTACTCCTTTAAATTTAACCAAAGAAGTTGACGTTGTGTAAGTTGTCAATGGCTTTGATTTCGGCGAGGGCTTGGTCGACATCACGAGAATCAATTTCGATGATCATGATGGCCTTTTCACCCGCATTTTCTCGTGTGACGTTCATTTGGGCGATATTGATGTCGTGTTTTGAAAGTCTATCTGTCACTTTAGCGATCATGCCAGGTAAATCTTGATGGACGATGATTAGTGTTGGTGTGTTCATATTCAGGGCAACGTCAAAGCCGTTGAGCTCAGTTACCTGGATATTGCCGCCACCGATAGAAATGCCTTTGATCGACATGGACTTGGTCTCAGACTTGATGATAATCTTAGCCGTATTGGGGTGGTCAGCTTTTTCGTCTTTGTGAATATGCCAAAAGACTTTAATGCCAGCCTTATCGGCAATTTCCAAAGAATCTGGAATCCTAGGATCATTTGTCTCCATGCCCAGAATCCCCGCGACTAGCGCCAAGTCTGTTCCATGCCCACGATAGGTTTTAGCGAAGGACTGATAAAGATGAAACTCGACTTCGGTCGGCTGCTCACCGAAAATCGAGTGCACAATTTTACCGATGCGAACCGCACCGGCAGTGTGTGAGCTTGAAGGGCCAATCATGACGGGGCCCATGATATCAAAAACGGATTTAAATTTGAGGTGTCTCATCTGATTATCTCCAAAAGTTGTTGCGGGTGGGCAATCAGGATATCGCTACCTGCATTTTTTAGCTCGGTCTCATCACCAAATCCCCAGAGCACGCCGATCGTTTTTGCGACTTTATTTTCCTGGCCGCCGATAATGTCGTACTCACGATCCCCGATCATGGCAGAGGTGTTAGGAGTAGATTGTGATAGGTCCAACGATTTTTTGAGGACAAGCGTTTTAGAGTGTGCTTGGGGTGTGTTGCCAAAGATGCCTTTAAAGTGTTGCGATAACTTGAGTCCTGCCAGCATGTTCTGCGCGACATCCTCTTTTTTCGAGGTGGCGATGAAGAGGTTGTAGTCAAAGTGCTGAAGCTCTTCCAGCATCTCTAAAATTCCGTCGTAGGGCTCAGCCTCTAGCATACCTTTTGCCGCATAGTATTTGCGATAAGTCACGATGGCTTTTTCGGCCCATGCGTCATCACCATTTGCGAGGGTTGCAAATGTTGCTTCAAGGGGAGGCCCGATAAACGTGTTTAACTCAGCATCAGATAACTGAGGATGCCCCATTTCATCAAATGTATATCGAAAACTATTAAGGATCCCTCTGGAACTTTCCAGAATCGTCCCATCTAAATCAAAGAATAAATTTTTTAATGTCATAGCTCTATTTTATCACGATATGGGCGGATTTGATATGGGAAATGGTTGATTTATGGTTAGGTTAATTTGGGGAGTTAGGAAGTTTATGATATATTGACGTATTCTCATTTTTAGATTGCAAAGTGAGTGGGAGATGATGAGAGACTCTCTTTTTTGTGCAGTGATAGAGAGGTGGTTTTGTATAAAAATGTTAAAATTTAATTAATAAAACATGAGGAGGTATGAAGAATGAAGTGGATTAATCATTTGAATAAGTCAATCAATTATATTGAGGCACATTTAACAGATGAAATTGACTTGGAGAAATTATCACAGCTTGCTTGTTGTTCAACATTTCATTTTCAAAGGATGTTTTCTTACATTGCAGAAATATCATTGTCAGAATATATTCGCAGAAGAAGAATGTCACGTGCAGCGTTTGATTTACAAAATAGTTCAGAAAAAATTAGTGATATAGCTTTGAAATATGGTTATGAGTCGCCGACCGCTTTCAATCGTGCCTTTCAGACAATTCACGGTGTGGCCCCATCCGTTGCAAGAAGTGAGGGAACGAAACTAAAAGCCTATCCACCGATTTCTTTTACACTCTCTATTAAAGGGGAGTCAGAATTAAATTATCGAATTGAAAACAAAGCCACTTTTAAGGTTGTGGGATTTAGTGAGCATTATCAAGTTTGAGATACAAGAAAATTTTAAAGCCATTCCCATGTTTTGGGGGAAAATTGCAGAAAGAAGGTCTAATGCTCCAACTTGTGAGTCAAATGTCGTGTCAACCGTTTGGTGTATTAGGGGTCAGCACTTGTATGGATGGTAAAACTTTTGATTATTATATTGCTGTTGCTAGTGAAAATGAGACACCAATTGGCATGGTAGACACGATTGTCCCTGCTTCTAAGTGGGCGATTTTTGAGTGTATTGGTGCTTTACCTCATGCTTTACAAGACTTGCAAAGGCGAATTATCACGGAGTGGCTGCCAAGTTCTGGTTATGAATATGCTGATGCACCAGATATTGAAGTCTATACAGAAGGTAATCAGCAGGCTGAGGATTACAGATGTGAAGTTTGGCTACCAATAAAAAAAGGAGGTGACTAAGATGATTCATTTAGTTTATTGTGATGACAAAGAAAAGGTCTTAGAGAAGATTTTGTCTGGTGAAAAAACGATGATTGTACGTGGTGCAGCTGGTCGGAAAATTCCGCATAGTCGAGTCTTTGAAGGTGAAACTTTATATTTTATAAAAAAGGGAACAAAAGATATTGCGACAAAAGCGCGTGTGAAATCAGTTCAGAACTTTGTTAAATTAACTGATGAAGAGATTACAACAAGGCTTGAAGAGCATCAGGATAAGTTGGCATTATCAGACAAACAAAAGACGAGGTGGCATAAGAAATGTTTGTGTCTGGTTGAGTTTGAGGCTGTTGAAGCTATTTCACCGCTAGAATTTGAACGTCAAGGTAATATGGATGACTGGCTAATTTTAGAGAAAATTGAGGATGTTGTGGTGGGGACAAGTGTGCCCTATGATTATAAAAATGCTAAGTTTAAATCATAAGTAGCAGTGATTTTGAATCTTAACAATTCATAAAATGACAAAAGTGACATTAAAAAATAGACTATACATGATTTCAATGACATTAAAATCGTTCATAGTCTATTTTTATAGTGTTTCTCCAGCTGCTAACTTTTCCAGACCCTCTGCCGTTTCGAGGATTAATCGCCCATCGTTATCAATGCGGACAGCCTTACCACTTAATATTTTCTGACTACATTGGACCTGAATGGTTTGGTTCAGATCACTAAAATGTGCCCGATAATCATCAAGGAATTTGCCATCTAGGTAAGTGTCGTAGAGGTTTAAAAACTGATCGATCAGAGCAGCCGCAACTTGGTTACGAGAAATTGCGAGCTGGCTGGTGAGGTAGCCTAGTTCAGTCTGTTTATTGGTCAAATTTAACCCGATCCCGACGACGAGCGCTGAGTAGGTCTGTGTTTCAAAATTGACAATGGCTTCGGTTAGAATACCACCAACTTTTTGCCCTTGATAATAAATATTATTAATCCATTTGAAGTCCAAATCAATGTCAAATAGCGCTTTAACCGTTCTACCGACGGCGACAGCGAGACTGGTCGCAAGCAAATGTGGCACGACTTGTTGATCAGGATCGACTGGGAGCGCAAAGCTGAGGTATAAGCCTGTTTGAGCAGGCGAGTCAAAGACTCGACCGAAATGGCCGGTCCCTCTTGTCTGGATATTGGCGATAATCACAGTTGGTTCAGTCACATCGCCATTGACTAGTCCTTGCTTGGCATAGACATTGGTTGAAGGCAGACTGTCAAAAACTTGGACTGTGATATCATGCTCCAGGTCATGGCTAATCCCTGCGGCACTCATTTTTTCATCTGGAATATAGCGATAGCCCTTGCCAGGACCACGCTGACTCTCAATTGTAAAACCATCAGCAGTTAGTTTGGCGATTGCCTTCCAAATCGCTGCACGCGAAAGATTCAGGCTAGCGGCTAATTCTTGGCCAGAGACCCATTCATTTTCATGGTTGATGAGTAGATTTAAAATGATTTCAGCTGTTGAAGTTGTCATACTTTATTTTAACATAAATATCTTAAACGCTTATCGGATAATATCATTATTTTTAATCACGCATCCCTTGTCAGTAACCCTTTGTTTGCCCTAAATGACTTGCTAATGATTCTAGTTAAAATAGAGATGTGCGTGTAGGTGACAGCCAGGATTGAAGGGCTGTTGGCAAGTAGAACAAGCAGATAAGTGACGATAAACATTACCTGTCATTTGGGAGCGGCAATTGCCACACATGACGCTTAATTTGTGCCAAGGATTTGGTATAAACTCATGATCCTTTATGGCATTATGACAAAGATAGCAGGCAAAATATTGTTGACAGCTAGCACACTGATTAGCGACAACATCATTTTCGCCATGCCAATGCTGACAGCGACCAGATTTGTCAACTTGTAAACCAAATATCTCAGGCATTTAAAAACTTTCCGAATCGTGTGTGTAAGGCGACTGTGATCGTACTTGCAACAATTGCTTTAATGACATCACCTGGCATATAAGTTAACTGTAAAAATAGCGATTTGCTTAACGGCATCTTTGTGACGAGTGTTAGACCAATAGCGCCCATGCCATCAATGAAAAGCACACCGAAGACCAAGATGATGACCAACACACTCAAAAAATTCAAGCGATTTAACTGTTTAAGTTTTGCGACACTGAAGCCAATCAAGCCTGCGCCAACAGGGTATGCCCACAAGTAACCAGCAGTTGCACCAAAGAAACGTGCGAATCCACCAGAACCACCGGTTAGAACAGGTAAACCGAGCATGGCAAGCAATAAAAGTAGGGCTACTGTGATAAACCCTTTGCGCCCGCCAAGTAAAGCACCTGCGAGCATGATGCCTAGATTTTGAATGGTTATGGGAACAAGCGGTAGCGGAATAATCGGAATATAAGCTATGACAATAAGTGCAGCTAAGACAATAGCTGATAGGGTAAGGTGACGTGTTTTCATAAATCCTCCTAATTGTAAACCTAATATAAATAATAAGTATACAATTGTTAGTATAGAGAATAATGTCGTCCGTGTCAAGTAGCAATTGGCAGTAATAAATGGCAAAAATTGGCAGTCACTTTTAGATTAGTAGTTGATTTATAGATTAAAAAAATTATACAAGTTTAGAAATATGATACAGGATGTTTTCTGTTATAATGTAATTTATGAATAAAAAGTGCATAAAAGGGTTAGTTGCGCTAACCGTCTTAATATCAATTGTCGTCGCATGGAACATCCGAAAAAATTCGGATGCTAATGGGAATAACGGACAATTAAGCATCAAAACGTCGTCAGAGGCAGCACATCAAGCCAAAATTGATAAAAAAATCGTCAAGACCTATCAACCAACGCGAGAAATTGCAGCCATTACAGAGAAAATCGGATTTACCGAAAAAGGGCGCGTGATATTTTATGCGTCAAATCCACAACTGTTAGATGCAGCAGACTTTAATGCAGAGGTACCTGATAGTTATGATACCAATGCCACTTTGGGTTACTATAATCATCGCAAAATTTTCCTTTATCGGATCAAAAATCAAGATTTAGAAGATATCGTTGAAGTCACTGCAGCACATGAAGCTTTACATGCTGACTGGTATCGCTTGACCTGCCAAGAGCGACGAGAACTCATGCCACTTTTGGAAGAAGATTATGCCAAAATCAAAACGGAGAAAACGGAAAAACTGTTAGCGGATTATGCTAAGTTTGAATTAGGACAGCGTGATAATGAATTACATTCCTTTTTAGGAACTGAGTATCATCATCTGTCACCGAAATTGGAAAAACATTATGCCAAGTATTTTAAAAATAGAGAAAAAATCGTGACCATGTATGAAAACTATCAATCTAAGTTTGATGCTTTAGAACAAAAGTCAACGCAATTATCAGCTGAAACAACATCTTTAAAAGAACAAATTGATAGCGATCTGTCCCAATATGAGACTGACCTTACCAATGTCAATTCAGAAATTGATGCTTTTAATAGTCGGTCACAAAATAAAGCGTATGCTAGTGAATCAGAGTTTATTGCAGATAGAGATAGTTTGCAACAAAAGGTATCCGAATTGACAGAGCGGCAAACACAAATCTCTAGCGTTGTTGATCAATATAATGCCAAAACAGATGAACTCAATCGGATCGCCTTGAAATCATCAGAATTCAACAAAAGTATTAACTCAAAAGCAATCATGCCAAATCAAGTGCCTAAGGCATCGTGATGATGGTGCGTCATGTTAAACAAAATCAAGCTAAGGCTTGGTTTTTTTTGAGTTAAAAAAAGCCCCAAGTTAAGAACTTGAGACTCATAATATAAGTCAGTAACATTAATTTTAACTCACACGAATCGTATCGCCTAAGACCATGATGACTTGATCATTTGAAATAGGTTTCAATTTGATCTTGTTACCATAAGCTGCGATGATCTCCTGTGCTTCCTCTTCAAAGGGTTCGTTGGTGGCATGAGGCAAGGTATAAAAATCAACTAGATTAAGCCCTTCTGTACTAGTCAAGAGTGGTGCTTTTTTAGTACTATCCATGGCTGAGATATAAGCAATATCAGGTGAGGTAATGATCGAACCTGCTGATTCTCCGATATAGAGCTTGCCTTGATTGATCTGGTCGATGATGAGTTGATCAGCACCTGTTCGTTTTAATTCTTGGAGGAGAAAGAAGGAGTTGCCACCTGAAACGTAAATATAATCATTCTGGGTGAGCTTGGTTTGGATATCACTTGGTGAAGCTGTCGAGACTTCAAGTTCATCGATCGTTAAACCTAGTGACTCAAAAGCTGCTTTAGCTGATAGGACATAGCCATCATAGTCTTGCGGGACATTAGCAGTTGGAATAAAGGTTACAACTTTTCCAGCTAATTTTTCGCCGATAAATGCTGGCAAACGGTTGGCAACATCGTCAAATGATGAGCTGAGAAATAATTTTTTCATGCGTTAAACTCCCTAATTTAGTGTGCCTATAGGCTACTTTATGCTTAATACCAGTATAACATAACAGAGGTCTGAGGACTCATCTTGATAGATCTAAACCTGTTGTTGCCAGTAGTTCACACGTATTTTTCAAAAGTGCCCTTACCTAGCAATCCGCCGGTAAATCTGCTATACTAGAATAGTTAATGACGCCCTTCAAAGCGATTGATTAACGGGGAGTAGCTTTTCGTGCTCCTAAATAAAATTTGATGGGAGGATTATTATTTTGCAAAATGATAATTCAAAAACTCGTGTCGTTGTCGGCATGAGTGGTGGTGTGGATTCTAGTGTCACAGCGCTTTTGCTCAAGGAGCAGGGCTATGATGTGATCGGGATCTTCATGAAAAACTGGGATGATACCGATGATTTTGGTGTCTGTACAGCGACGGAAGATTATAAAGACGTGGCTTTAGTGGCAGACCAGATCGGCATCCCATACTATACGGTTAACTTCGAAAAAGAGTACTGGGATCGCGTATTCGAGTACTTCTTAGCAGAGTACCGTGCAGGTCGGACGCCAAATCCAGACGTCATGTGTAACAAGGAAATTAAGTTTAAAGCTTTCCTTGATTACGCTATTGAACTTGGTGCAGATTACGTGGCGACAGGACATTACGCCCAAGTCACACGTGATGACAATGGTATCGTCCACATGTTACGCGGCGCTGATGATAATAAAGATCAGACTTATTTCCTCAGCCAATTGTCACAAGAACAGCTCCAAAAAGTGATGTTTCCACTTGGTCATTTGGAAAAGCCTGAAGTCCGTAAAATTGCGGAACGCGCAGGCCTTGCCACAGCTAAGAAAAAAGACTCAACAGGTGTTTGTTTCATCGGTGAAAAGAATTTCAAACAATTCCTCAGCCAATACTTACCAGCTCAAAAAGGTCGTATGATGACCTTTGAAGGCCGTGATATGGGTGAACATGCTGGTCTTATGTACTATACCATTGGTCAACGTGGTGGTCTTGGTATCGGTGGACAACACGGTGGCGATAACGAACCTTGGTTTGTTGTCGGTAAAGATTTGTCACAAAATATTCTTTATGTGGGACAAGGATTCCACAATGAAGCCTTGTATTCAACCAGCCTTGATGCCAGTGATTTATCTTTTACACGTGATATGCCAGATACTTTTGACATGCACTGCACGGCTAAGTTTCGTTACCGTCAAGCTGATACAGGTGTGACGATGAAAGTCAATGGTGACAAGGTTACAGTTGTCTTTGACGAACCCGTTCGTGCCATTACACCAGGTCAAGCTGTTGTCTTCTATGATGGCGCAGAATGTCTGGGCGGTGCGATGATCGACCACGCTTATAAAAATGAACAAGTCATGCAATATCAATAAATATGAAAGAAAATCGTTTGGGAGAACTTTCCCAGACGATTTTTTGCATGAAGAAATTTGAATAAAAATTTTTGAGGATGAAAAAGAAACAATACAATTTCGTGTTGTTTCCCTAAATTTAAGTAGGCTATAAAAAAATCCATCACATGATAGTGATGGATTTTCAAAATTTGATTAAGGATAGAAGAGACGTATCAGGATACCACCCATGATCAGAACGATGGCACCGCAGAGGCGATTGCCCATTTGGGCGAAGGCGATCATTTCCATCCGGTCGGAGGCGGATAGAACGGCAATATTACCTGTGCCACCCATGGAGTTATTAATCATACCAGCGCCAATGGCTGTTTCCACTGGATACATACCAAGTATTTTACCTAGGAACCAGCTCGCCAGTCCCATGGCAACAACACTTGTTAAGCAAAGGATGACAAATTGCCAAGTCAAGGCTGAAGCCAAGGTTTTTAAGTCGATCAAGGCCAAACCTATCCCAGCTAAAACAGCATGAGTCAGATTGGTCATGACAACTTCATTAAACATGATAACAGATTCTTCCAATTGTTTTGGCACGGTATTTGTTGCTTTGATGATAAAGACGATGATAATCATAAAGGCATATTCGTGAACTTTTGGAAAGAAGTTGTTGAGTAGGCAACCCACCATCAGCAGTGTGAAGGCAAAGAGCATACCGACACCGATGCGTTGGGCATCAAGTTTAATTTTTGGTCGCTCAAGTTCTTCTTTAGTTGCTGAAATTAATGTCCCATGGCCATTGTATTTGGTGTTAGCAAAAACTTTTGAAATAGACAGGGCACCAATAATCGCCATAATGTTCCCGAAAGTCACAGCAGGTGCGAGTTGAGAGAAGATAGCGGCTTGGCTGCCGTGGGCTAGACCAGAGGCATAGATTTGAGACAGAGGTGTAATCCCTGCGCCCATACCACCTGCCATCATTGGCATTGAAACGTACATGACTGAGTGCGCAAAACCTTTGCCGAGCAACATCCCCATGCCACCGACTGCAAAAAATCCGATGACCATTGTAACCAAAGTGACAGGGATAAATTTAGTAGAGGCTTTAATCAATAGCTTGCGATTCATGCCTAAAATAGAGCCACAAATCAGTGCTGCGATATAAAAATCAAGAAAGCCAAATTGACCACCCATGAATTTACCAACGGCTCCAATCACGTTCTTAGGAATGACGTGGCCAAAAGATAGGAGCGTTGCCCCAATCAAGGTAAAAACTGATCCGCCACCAAGATAGGAGTTGACAATAGGGAGTTTTTCACCAATATAGTATAGGAGATGACCCAAGACGACTAGTAAGAGGGTGATCCCCACCATATTAAGTGGGAGTTTGCCAAGTGCGATCACACTTGCAAGAATCACGATAAAAAAGGCGTAGAGGGGCAAAGGAATTCCTGAAATTTTGATAGTTTTTAAATCTTTCATTTTCTCTTCTCTTAGGTCCTCTTAGTATTCTGGATACCATTTGAGGTCTTGAACGGCTTTAGACATATCAGTTTCTTCAGCTTGGGCTAAACCTTGTTTTTGTGCCATTTTAGCGACAGCTTCAGCGACTTTGATTGAAACATCTGCCACATATTGGAATGGTGGGAGAACAGGCGCACCTGGTTGTTTTAAGTCTACCATACCGCTCAAGGAATGTGCTGCTGCGCCGATCATTTCATCTGTCAAGAGTGACGCTTCAGATGCTAACATCCCAAGTCCTAGACCAGGATAGATCAAAGCGTTATTGGCTTGACCAATTTCGTAGTCAACACCTTGATAGTGAACAGTACCTGAAGGAACACCTGTTGCAACAAAGGCTTTACCGTCAGACCATTCGATCACTTGTTCAGCAGTTGCTTCCAATTTTTTGGTTGGGTTTGAAATTGGGAAAATAACTGGGCGTTCAGTGTTGGCACACATGGCTTCAACAACTTCTTGTGTGAAGGCGCCTGGATCAGTTGATGTACCGACTAAAATAGTTGGTTTAACGGTTTTAACAACAGTGAGCAAATCCGTCATGTCGCCAGCATTTTCAAAGTTTGCACGTTTTTTAGCAAATGGTTTTTGAGCCGGTGTTAAGTCTGTCATGTCATCAAAGAGGAGACCTTGTTTGTCGATCATGAAGAAACGTTGGTAAGCTTCAGCTTCTGAAAGTCCTTCGCTGACCATTTCTGCATGCACACGACTCGCGATCCCCGCACCAGCAGATCCGCCACCATAACATAGATAAACTTGATCAGTTAATTTGCCACCTGTGATATCAAGTGCACCAAAGACACCACCGAGTACGACAATACCTGTTCCTTGAATGTCATCATTAAAGGTTGGGATGACTTTTTTATATTTGTCTAAAATGGTTGCAGCATTTGAGCGGCCGAAATCTTCCCAATGCAAGTAAAGTTTAGGGAACATTTCTTCAGCAGTTGTGACAAATTGATCGATAAAGTCATAATATTGATCCCCGTAAAGACGTTCTTGATGATTACCGAGGTACAATGAATCTTTGAGTAATTCTTCTCTATTTGTGCCAGCATCGATAACGATTGGTAGCACAGACGCAGGATCAATACCAGCTGCTGCTGTATAGATCATCAATTTACCGACTGAAATATCCACACCTTGTGTGCCCCAGTCTCCAATACCTAAGATACCTTCCGCATCCGTTACAACAATGAGACGGATTTTACGGTCGCCTGCAGCATTTTTCAAAGTTTCTGCGATGTTTTCTGGGTGGTTGGTATCGAGGTAAGCAGCATATTGTGTATCCACAAAGAGGTGGCTGTAGTTTTCGATGGTGTCCGCAATGATTGGATCGTAAACGATTGGGTTAAATTCAACGATGTGTTGGTTGAAGAGGTAGTAGAACAAAGTCCGGTTGGTGTTGAAAATTTCCATTAAGAAATGACGTTTTTCCAAGTCGTTGGGTTTCATCAAGTAATGTTGATACGTTTGTTCAGCTTGTTCTTCGATGGTTTGAACATGGGGCGGTAAAATACCAATCAGGCCAAGTTCTTGACGTTCTGCTATAGTAAAGGCTGTCCCTTTATTTAAGAACGGGTTGTTTAAAATGTCGTGTGCACGCATGTGTGTCTCCTCTATTAGTTATAAAATATTTTTTATATTGGCTAGTTTACACCCTATAAAATCTTATAGTCAACTCACTTGGCTACGATAAATTTTATTTATAACAAATAAGCCATGATATGTTAAAATGGTCAAAAGGGGAACGTTTGAACATGAATTTACGAGATTTTGAATATTTTGATGCCTTAGCAGATTTATTATCTTACACACAGGTGGCCCATCAATTTGATGTCAGTCAGCCAACGATTAGCTATGCTATTAAACGTTTAGAACAGCACTATGCTTGTGATTTAATCAAGAAAGATCCATCGCATCGAACGGTTCAGTTGACGCGTGAAGGGGCGATTTTAAAAGCGCATATCCATCATATTCTGGACGAGTTCATGACGGTGGAAAGAGCGATCGAGCATGCCAAGAAAAAGCAAACGCTTGTCGGATTTCCACCGATTATCAGGGCCAGAGTCCTATCGAAATTATTGAGAGAAAAAGAAGCCGTCAACTTTATCGCAAATTTTGATTTGATTTCAGGTGGTTCAAATGAACTGCTGTCAAAATTATTATCTGGTCGGCTTGATTTTAGTTTGATTGGTAGCGTTGCGCCCCTGGTTCATCCAAATCTAACAGTGCAAGCCTTGGATCAACGTGAATTTTATATTTTCGCATCTCAAGATAATCCCTTATCCCAAAAGTCTGAAATTTCATTTGAAGAAGCCCTGGATTATCCGTTCATTCTATTAGAAGAAAGTTTTGTCCACGCCAAAGCTTTTCAAAATCTCAAGGACAAGTATCAAAAGGATGCCAAAGTCTTACTGCATTTTTCTGATGTGCAAACGATTGGCCAACTGGTCAAGTCGAATATCGGGATTACCTTAATGACGGATTTCCTACCCTTTAGGGATATGGAAAACTTGGTCAAGATACCTTTAGCAGCTAAGGATAAAGAAATCTTTTATGTACAGTATGCTTATCTGAAAACTGCTGTCCTCAATGAAGATCTGCAACAATTGGTTGCCATGCTAGATAAGCTAGCTAAAGTCGAAGATACCTTGAGATAAGCGCTACTCATGCTAGCTCTTTTCTGGTATAATCAAAGGTATGAATAATAACGATATTTTAATCCGACTGCGCTACACGTTTGACATTAAAGATAGTGATATGCTCGATATTTTTGCATTGGGTGGGTTACCGCTCACGCTAGAAGAGCTCCGTGTCATCTTAAAAAAACAAGAGCCTGATACGGATCGTGATCAAGCCTTATCTCGCGAGAATTTGGAGCGTTTCTTAAATGGCTTCATCATTAGCCAAAGGGGTGTGAAACGTGATAAAGAAGGGCAGGAGGTGCCTGCGACCTTTGATATGACGAGCGATGCGCTGATTAACAATGTGACAATTAAGAAGATTAAGATTGCTATGACCTATACGACGGATCATCTTCAGGATTTTCTGGCGCAGTCAGGTAAAACGGTATCGACGAGCGAGTTGTCTGCGATTTTGCGTAATAAAAATCACCGTAACTATAAGCCTGCTGGTGATCAAATTTTGCGTAATATGCTGAAAGGCATGGCTTTGGATTATCGGGGTAAATCTTGAGTTGAGTAAAAATCTTGACCGACTAGGACAATTCTGCTAAAATATAAGTATCAATAATTCAAGGTAGTCAAGTACCAAGAAGAATAGCGTAGCTATTTTTCGTGTACTTGGCTTTTTGGTATGAAAATATAAAAAGAGGTAATCATGCAATTTCAAGAAAATTTTGATGTCATCGTCGTTGGTGCCGGTCATGCAGGAAGTGAAGCAGCACTAGCGTCTGCACGGATGGGTAGTAAGACACTGCTTGTCACGATTAATTTAAATATGGTCGCGTTCATGCCGTGTAATCCGTCAGTCGGTGGCTCGGCTAAAGGGATCGTCGTTCGCGAAATCGATGCGCTCGGTGGCGAGATGGGTCGCAACATCGACAAAACTTATATTCAAATGAAGATGCTCAATACTGGTAAAGGCCCTGCGGTTCGGGCGCTTCGCGCACAGGCGGATAAGGATTTGTATGCGCGTGAGATGAAAAAAACGATTGAGCAGACGGAAAATCTGACTTTGCGTCAAGCGGTAGTGGATGAAATTCTCGTAGAAGACGGTCAAATAACTGGGATTAAAACGTCAACGGGTACGATTTATACGGCGAAATCAGTTGTCATTACAACAGGGACAGCCCTTCGTGGTGAGATCATCATCGGTGAGCTCAAGTATTCGTCAGGTCCAAATAACTCCCTAGCTTCTATCGGTCTTGCTGACAATTTACGTGACTTGGGCTTTGAGATTGGTCGTTTTAAAACGGGTACGCCACCGCGCGTGAAGTCTAGTACCATTGATTACAGTAAAACGGAGATTCAACCAGGAGATGAGAAGCCAAATCACTTTAGTTTCTTATCAAAGGATGCGGATTATTTGACTGATCAAATTCCGTGTTGGTTGACCTATACAAAAAATGCGACGCATATGATCATTCAAGAGAATTTGCATCGTGCGCCGATGTTTTCAGGGATGGTTAAAGGTGTTGGGCCGCGTTATTGTCCGTCAATTGAGGATAAAATCGTGCGTTTTGCTGACAAGCCACGCCATCAACTGTTTTTAGAGCCTGAAGGCCGAGATACAGAAGAAGTTTACGTGCAAGGCTTGTCGACGTCGATGCCGGAAGATGTGCAGTTTGAGATGTTGCGCTCAATTCCAGGTTTGGAAAATGCGGAGATGATGCGTTCAGGTTATGCCATTGAGTATGATGTGGTTTTACCACACCAACTGCGTGCGACGCTTGAAACGAAATTGATTTCAGGCTTGTTCACGGCGGGTCAAACCAATGGAACGTCAGGCTATGAAGAAGCAGCAGGTCAAGGTTTAATTGCAGGGATCAATGCCGCGCTGAAGGCGCAAGGTAAACCTGAGTTTATTTTGAAACGTTCAGATGCCTATATCGGTGTGATGATTGATGACTTGGTAACGAAAGGAACGATTGAACCGTATCGTTTGTTGACAAGTCGTGCTGAGTACCGCTTGATTCTTCGCCATGATAATGCCGATATGCGCTTAACACCACTTGGCCGTGAAATTGGTTTGGTGTCTGATTATCGTTGGCATACTTTTGATATTAAAAAATATCAATATGAAAACGAACTATTGCGCCTGCAAAAAAATAAACTCAAGCCGATCGCTGAAACCAATGCTAAGATAGAAGCCTTAGGTTTCAAGCCTTTGACGGATGCCTTGACAGCAGCAGAGTTTATGCGCCGTCAAGAAATCACTTATGAGATTGCGACATCCTTCATCGGAGAAGCGCCAGAAGTTTTGGATGCGAAAATTATTGAATTAATCGAAACAGAAATTAAATATGAAGGCTATATCAAAAAAGCGACGGATCAAGTCGCTAAAATGCACCGTTTGGAAGCCAAACGCATTCCGAAAAATATTGACTGGGATGCTTTAGATAGCATTGCTACAGAAGCGCGTCAAAAATTTAAGAAAATCAATCCAGAAACGATTGGTCAAGCCAGTCGTATCTCAGGTGTCAATCCTGCGGATATTAGTATTTTGATGGTTTATTTGGAAGGTAAGTAAGACGTAATAAGCTCAG
>OCTV010000023.1_pt1 | contig 49563 bp, 45 predicted proteins | sample 1539101 | NCBI WGS metagenome assembly OCTV01 (sample SAMEA3991422, study PRJEB22521) | metagenome | biome: anthropogenic terrestrial biome; feature: sewage plant; material: sludge | place: Sweden | collected 2012-09-26 | reverse complement strand
GCGTGGCATATGCATTGCACAACCGAGCAGCGCCGGCAAACACTGTCCGCAGGAGGTTCGTATGTCAGAAGCAACTGAAGAGAAGGCGCCCGCAGCGCCCGCGGGTATTCCCATGAAGATGGTCATCATCATCGTCGCGGGGGTATTGGTTCTCGGCCTGGGTGGCGCCTTTGCGATGTTCAAAATGATGGGCGGACCCTCCGGCGAGAAGGCGCATAGCGAAAACGGAGGAGAGAAGCAAGTCGCTCACGGGGAGGCCGAAGACAAAGGCGGGGGGCATGGGGCCGTTGCCGATGCCAGTGCGATTGCCGACCTGGACCCCTTTATCGTCAACCTTGCGGACACGCCTGAAATTCGTTACCTCAAAGTGACCCTCAAGGTGGAGGCCGACAGCTCAAACACCGTTGAGCAGATCAAAGCGCGCACTCCGCAAATCCGCGACGCCATCCTCGTGTTGCTGACCGGTTTGGATTCCGCCACCGCCCGCTCTCCTCAAGGTAAACACAAATTGCGTGAGGACATCACGGATCGCATCAACGGGTTGTTGCCGAAAAAGTCGGTGAAGTCCACCTACTTCACGGAATTCGTCATTCAATAGTCGATCGTCGTTCGCCGGGACGCCATGGATAAAATACTCTCTCAAGAAGAAATCGATGCCTTAATGGGCGGCGTCATGTCCGGCGAAGTGGAGACGGCTCCGAAGGAAGAGGAAGATCCGGGCGGGGTCAAAACGTACAGCCTCACCAGCCAGGAACGCATCATTCGCGGGCGTATGCCCACGATGGAGATGATCAACGATCGGTTCACGCGTCAGCAATCCATCTCCTGGAGTGCCGTGCTGCGCGAGAAGATCGAATTCAGCGTCCTCGGCACCCAAATCATGAAGTTCGGGGACTTCATTCAAAAAGTTCCGGTTCCCTCCTCCTTCAATCTGTTCGCCATGGAGCCGATGCGAGGCAACGGGCTCTACGTCATGGATGCCATGCTGGTGTACCTGATTGTGGATTTCTTCTTCGGTGGAAAAGTGCAAACGCATGTGAAGCCTGAAGGCAGAGAGTTCACCACCATTCAAGTTCGGCTGATTAAGAAGCTGGTTCAGCAGGCGCTGGCCGATCTGGAGAAAGCCTGGCAGGCCGTGATGCCGGTGAAGATCGGGTACTTACGATCGGAGAGCAACCCGCAGTTCGCCATGGTCGTGACGACGTCTGAAATCGTCGTGGTGGTGACGTTACAGGTGCACCTGGGCGACATCTCCCGCGAAATGTTTATCGCATATCCCTACTCCATGTTGGAGCCGATCAAAGAAAAACTGTATTCCGGTTTGTTTGCCGACAATGTCGAGCAGGACAGCAGTTGGGGCAGTCGTTTCAAGGATTCCTTACAGGAATGCGACGTGGCTATGACCGTGCAGTTGGGAACCGCGCGTATCAATGTGCAGGACTTGCTCAATTTCAATCCCGGCGATGTGTTGATGCTCGACCAACATCCCGGCGATCCGATGCTGTGCCTGGTCGAGGGCGATCCGAAATTTCAAGGGCAGCCCGGGATCTTTAAGGGTAATCATGCGTGCCGCGTGACCAAGATATTGGGGTAGAGCGTCCCGGAACTAAAGGAGATTTGCGCATGGGCAACGGAGACACCACTGCACCGTCGGACGCTTCCAATGCCGGCGCCGGGGACATCAACGTGCAACCGACCTCGTTTCCCCCTGTTGACAATCAGAACGCCGTGCCCGCCAACAAGAACATCGAGTTTGTGCTCGATATTCCGCTGCAAGTGACCGTGCAGATCGGCTCGACACGGATGCTGATCCGGGAGTTGCTGCAGTTGGGGCAGGGGTCGGTGATCGAACTCAACAAGCTGGCCGGCGAACCGATGGAAGTGTTGGTCAACAACAAATTGGTCGCGCGCGGCGAAGTCGTCGTGGTCAACGAAAAGTTCGGGATTCGCCTCACGGATGTCGTGAGTCCGAATCAGCGCATTCAGCAACTCGGGTAGTCGGCGCAACGTGCGGCAATGCCGCCGCTCCGGCGGCGAGAGGAATGAACGGTCCCCATGGAGATTTGGGAAAGCGTGGTTCGCATGGTGTCGGCGCTCGGGGTCGTCCTGGCATTGATCCTGGGTCTGCTGGCCGTGGCGCGATCCGCCGTCGGGCGTCGGTTTCTCCCTGTGAATGGCGCACCGTTGGTCAAGATTTTAGGAAGTGGTCCGCTCGGATCCAGAAAGCACGTGATGGTTGTGGCGGTGGCAGGAGAAGTGTTGATCCTGGGCACCACCGCCACCGATTTGGTGCCGCTCGGAAAGATCGCCGATCCTGAAGTGGCGAAACGCCTCATTGCCGAGGCGTCCGCGCTGCACTCCGGAGCACCCACCGGAATCCCCGGGTCCGGCAACCTTGAGGAGACAGCACGTGCACACAGCTAGTCTCCTGAGCCCGCCGAGACAGGCGTCGGCCGCGAAACGTTCCGGATGGTGCGCCGGTCTCCTCATCAGTCTGATCCTGCTCGCCTGCCTGTTCAGCGTCTCCTTCGCATACGCCGAAGGGCCTTCCCTGACGATCGATCTCGGCCAGGGCGGCGGCAAGCAGACTGCCGTGGTCCTGCAGATTCTGGCCCTGTTCACCGTCCTCTCCCTAGCGCCCGCCTTGTTCATCATGGTGACGTCGTTTACGCGTATGGTCATCGTGCTGTCCTTTCTTCGCCAGGCCATGGGGACGCAGCAGGTACCGCCCAATCAAGTTCTGATCAGCCTCGCGTTGTTTCTGACCATGTTCGTGATGGCTCCCGTCGGACAGGCCGTCTACAAGGATGCCCTGCAACCGCTGCTCGCCGAGCAAATCGGGTACGAAGATGCCTGGAATCGAGGTATTCAGCCGATCCGGGCGTTCATGTTGAAACAAATGCGCGACAAGGATCTCGAACTGTTCATGGAGCTGTCGCATGCGCCCAAAGCGACGCAAGTAGAACAGGTGCCGATCCACGTGATCATTCCTGCCTTCGTCCTGAGTGAGCTGCGCATTTCGTTTCAAATCGGATTTCTCCTCTACATTCCGTTCCTCATCGTGGACATGGTCGTCGCCAGCGTCCTGATGTCTATGGGCATGATGTTGTTGCCGCCCGTCATGATCTCCTTGCCGTTCAAATTGATTTTGTTCGTGCTGGCTGACGGCTGGTATCTGGTCGTCGGATCGATGGTCAGGAGCTTTCAGTAGGAGCGCACGCATGACGATTGAAACTGTCACAGAAATCGGTCGCCAAGCGATTGAAACCACCATGCTGGTGTCGGCGCCGATCTTGGGTTTGAGCCTGATCGTAGGGTTGCTGGTCAGCACCTTTCAGGCGATGACTCAGATCAACGAAGCGACGTTGACCTTTGTGCCCAAGGTGCTGGCGGTGTTCGCCGCCACACTCTTGTTTCTGCCATGGATGATGGGTGTCCTCATTGCATTTATGACCCATATCATCACGAGTATCCCGTCCTTGATTCACTGATAGGCCCGGTACCACGATGAGCGCTGCGCAAACCCTGCATCTCGCACTGCCTCAGTTCCAGGCCTTTTCCATCCTGCTGGTGCGGATTGCCGGCATTGTCAGCGTCTTTCCTATCCTCAATACACGCACGATTCCAATGCCGGTCAAAACAGGACTCGTCGCCACGCTGGGCCTGGTCTTGGCGCCGATCATTCACCTGCCGAGCCTGCCGACGGATCCGGCCTTGGTCATCGCCGGGATCGGCAGTGAGTTTCTGATCGGACTGACGATTGGTTTGGCAGTGCGACTGCTGTTCTCGGGCTTCCAAGTCGCCGGTGACATGATCGGCACGCAGATGGGCTTCAGCGCTATTCAAATGTTCGATCCCATGAGCCACCAGAACACGCCGATCATTGCACAATTTCAACTCACGCTCGGCTCCTTGGTATTCCTCTCTCTCAACGCGCATCTGCTGGTGGTGCATGCGATCGGCATGAGCTACGAATACGTGCCGCCGTTCGGCGCTTCGTTATCCGACGGCATCGCTCAGGATATCGTTCACCTGGCGCAGAACATGCTGGGGGTCGCCCTCAAGCTCGCGGCTCCCGTCTTCGCGACTCTCCTGATCGTCAATACCGTCCTGGCAATCCTTGGTCGGGCGGTACCTCAGATGAACGTGTTCGTCACGAGTTTTCCGATCACCATCGGGGCGGGCTTCCTCGCGATGAGCCTGGCGATGCCCTTCACCTTGTTGTTGTTTGAAAAAGAATTCGAAACCCTGGTGGAAACCATTCTCGGACTCCTGAAGGCACTCGGTCATGGCTGACAGCGGACAGAATCGGACAGAACAGGCAACCCCGAAACGCAAAGCGGATGCGAGGGCGAAAGGCCAGGTCGCTCTCAGCCGGGATGCCGCCATGGCAGTAGGATTGCTGGGGAGCTTGGGCGCCCTCTATTGGATGACGCCGGGCATCCTGAACAAGCTTCGAGAGTCGCTGCAGTTGTGGCTGAGCAAATCCATGGAGGAGTCCACACAGCGGACACTGAGTCTCGACCATCTGCACTTGATCTTAAGGCAGATCGGGATCGATGTGTTTATCATGCTCGGCCCGGTCATTGCCGGGATCGCGGTGGTCGGCGTGGGTGCCAACCTCATGCAAACCGGTTTCCTCTGGAAGCGAGACGGACTGCAGTTGGAGTTTTCCCGCATTAGCCCGATGGGCGGTTTCTCACGGCTCTTCTCCGTCCGGTCCTTCAGCGAACTGGTGAAATCGTGGCTCAAGATCTTCGCCATCGGAGGAGTCGGCTATCTGACGATCAAGCAGGATATGCTGTTGTTCTCTCCTCTGACACAATTCGGCATGGAGACGCTCTTGCCGACGGTAGGGTGGGCGACATTCAAAGCTGCGCTCATGATGGGCGGTGCGGCTCTGGTGATCGGCGGCCTCGACTATGGCTTCCAACGGTTTGAATGGGAGCGTGACCTCCGCATGTCACGCGACGAAATCAAAGAGGAAAGTCGGGCGGCAGAAGGAGACCCAGGGCTGAAGGCCAAGATCCGCAGCACTCAGAGAGAGATGTCCCGGAAACGCATGATGGCAGAGGTACCCAAGGCCGACGTGATTATCACCAACCCGACACACCTGGCGGTGGCCCTGAAATATGACTCCAAGGCGATGGGAGCGCCGGTCGTCGTCGCAAAAGGCGCCGGCTTTGTCGCGGAAAAGATCCGGGAAATCGGTCGGCAACACGGAGTCATGATCGTCGAAAACAAGCTGGTCGCACGAACCCTCTTCAAACTGGTCGAGGTGGGCCGGGAAGTGCCCGAGGATCTCTATCGTGCAGTCGCCGAAATCCTGGCGTTTGTGTATCGCGTGCGCGGCAAACTGCCGCCGGCGTAGATCCGATTGGATTGGAGTCTAGATGGCGAACGAGAACACATCGGTTTCCACGACCTCCTTGGTCAAACACCCCGACATCATGATGTCCGTGGGGGTTGTGGGCATTTTGATGGTCATGTTGATTCCTCTTCCCCGGTTTTTTCTGGATCTGCTCCTGGCCTTCAACATCACGCTGTCCATCATCATTCTGCTGGTCGGCATGCAGGTACGCCGTCCGTTGGAATTTTCGGTGTTCCCCTCGATTTTGCTGATGGTGACACTCCTGCGTCTCGCCCTCAATATCGCCTCCACGCGCTTGATTCTCCTGCACGGCAATGAAGGCGCCGCCGCTGCAGGGGAGGTCATCCGGGCCTTCGGCACGTTCGTGGTCGGCGGCAACTATACCGTCGGGCTCGTGGTGTTCACCATTCTCGTCATCATCAACTTCGTGGTCATCACGAAGGGCGCCGGGCGCGTCGCCGAAGTGGCAGCCCGGTTCACCTTGGACGCGATGCCCGGCAAACAGATGAGCATCGACGCCGATCTGAACGCCGGCCTGATCAATGACAAAGAGGCCCGCCAACGGCGGAAGGAGATCGCCCAGGAAGCGGATTTCTACGGCGCCATGGACGGTTCGAGCAAATTTGTGCGCGGCGACGCCGTGGCGGCCGTCATCATCACGCTCGTCAATATTCTTGGCGGGTTGACGATCGGTGTGTTGCAACAGGGCATGACGCTGGCGGCAGCGGCGCAGACCTATACGTTGTTGACGGTGGGTGAAGGCCTCGTGGCGCAAGTGCCGGCGCTCATTGTTTCAACCGCGGCCGGTATCGTCATCACTCGGGCCGCCTCCGAGGTCAACTTAGGATTTGAGATCAGCCGCCAGGTCCTCATCTCCCCGAAGGCGATCGGCACGGCTTCAGGGATTCTGATCACGCTGGGCCTGGTCCCGGGCCTTCCCCATCTCGCATTCCTCGCGTTGGGTGGCCTGACCGCCTGGATGGCGTATCAGATCAACGAACAGCAGAAAACCGCGGAAGCCGTTCCGACACCGGCCTCGCCTCAGGTCAAGGCCGAGGAGGCCGGCACCCAGGTGGTCCCCCTGGATCTCATGGAAGTGCAGGTCGGATACGGTCTCATCAGCCTGGTGGACGGAGGGCAGGGTGGCGCCCTGCTGGACCGGATCAAGGGGCTCCGGCGACAGTTCGCCGAACAAATGGGCTTTGTCCTGCCGCCGATCCATATTCGCGACAACTTGCAGCTTCGGCCCAACGAATATGCGGCGCTGCTCAAAGGCGTGGAACTCGCCAAGTCGGAGGTGATGCCGGCGCATGTGCTGGCGATCGATCCTGGTACGGCTCAGCGAGGAGCTATCCATGGGCTGCCGACCAAAGAACCGGCGTTCGGTCTGCCGGCCATGTGGGTACCGGAGCAGCAGCGTGAACAGGCGCAAATGGCGGGGTATACGGTCGTGGATCCGGGATCGGCCATCGCGACGCACTTGTCTGAGTTGATCAAGCGGCATGCGCATGAACTGCTGGGGCGGCAAGAAGTGCAGGGCTTGCTCGATCAACTGGGCAAAAATCACCCCAAGCTGGTTGAGGAAGTGATTCCAAATCTCATCCCGTTGGGCACGCTCGTCAGAGTTTTGTCGCATCTCCTGCGAGAGGGTGTCCCAATTCGTGACTTGCGGACGATTCTTGAAACTATTGCCGACCATGCGGCGACCACAAAAGACGCCGATATTTTGACGGAAGTCGCCAGGCAAGCGCTGGGACGGACCATCACGAAGCAATATCTCGCGCCAGATGGCTCGTTGCCGATCATCGGACTGGATCCGCGATTGGATCGTACCCTCGCCGATCAAGCGAATGCAGCCGGACAGGGAACCCAGTGGGTGCCCGATCCGCTGGTGGCACAGAAACTGCTCACTGCATTGAAGGCTGCCGCGGAACGCATGGTCGGTCGCGGGCATCAACCGGTCATTTTGTGCTCGCCTTCGTTGCGACGACATCTGCGGAAACTGACGGACAGAATTTTGCACTCGGTTCCGATTTTAGGATTGAACGAGGTGGAAAGCGTGACACGTTTGCAGGCAGTGGAAACCGTACGGCTCGACCTCGAGGTCGGTGAAACCAGGAGCTTGGCATGAAGGTACGGACATTCCACGTCAAGTCGATGCATGAGGCCATTCGCTCCATTAAGGACACGTTAGGGCCGGATGCGGTGATTCTGTCCACGAAACGCGTGCGTTCCTGGGATAACGGATTCGGGTTGTTGGGCGGGTCGGTATTGGAGGTCATGGCGGCCATTGAAGATGACGCCGCCGTTCCCGAGGCCGCGCCGCTGCTCGGTGAAGATGAGCAGACACGTGCGGCCGTGACTCCTGCGCCGATGGTGCCGGCGGAGGAATCGCGTTTTCAAAAAAACCTGCAGGGAGCGATGGAAACGGGGAAGGAGCAGTCGCGGCCGGCGGCTCGTCAGGTTCCAGGTCCTTCGCGGGAGACTCGCGCGACATCGGCGTCCACACGCAACAATGGGGAGAACCAGGGCGCAACGTTCCAGTCCTTCCAGCGCGTCTATGAAGACCTGTTGGCTCAGGGCGTCGAGCATGCCACGGCGGAAGCCTGTCTGCGGGAACTGCGTGAAACGTTGGTGGAGCAGGGGTCCGCTCAGCGGAACTCCTCACTACAGTTGCTCCGGACAGTGTTGTTGGATCGGGTCAGCACGGCCGGCCCGTTGCTGAGCGCGGCAGGGGAACAAAAGATTGCGCTGTTCGTCGGCCCCAGCGGAGTCGGCAAGACCTCGACCATCGCCAAACTGGCGACGCACTATGGCATTGTCGAGCAGCGGAGTGTGGCCTTGATTACCATGGATACGTATCGGCCTGCGGCGGTGGAACACCTTCGCTTGTATGCCGAAGTCCTGGGTATCGAGCTCTCGGTGGCAGCATCCTGTGAGGAGGCCCGCGCCGCGATTGCGCAGGCCCGTGAAGCGGAACTGATTTTGATCGACACCACAGGGTTCAATCCCTATGAACCCATCACGACGCAACGTTGGAGAGGGTTGCTGAACGGGGCCTATCCCATGGAGGTCCATCTCGTCCTCGCGGCAGGCACCCGAGTGCCGGATCTCGTGGTCAGCACCAGTCAATGCGTAGACGTGCCGGGCCTCCGGTTGTTGTTTACCAAACTCGACGAGACGGCGGGCTATGGCGGCATCTTCGAAGCCACTCATCGCACCGGCATCCCGCTGTCCTATTGGGGAACCGGTCAACGGGTGCCCGATGACTTGGTTCAGGCGCAAGTCGATCGCCTGGGCGACCTGCTGCTGGGGGGGCAGGTACGGACGCCAGCGGGCGGGACCACTCAGTCATGGGATCGGCAGACGACATCAGCAGTTGTGCCTGGTATCAAGACCTACGCGCGATAGGCGACTGACGAACAAGAGGGGAGTGACGATGGCGATGCAACCAGGAATTTTGGATCCGCAGATGAGAGCGCTTGATGACAACGTCGGTCCCTCCCGCACGCAAGTGATTACCGTCACCAGCGGAAAAGGCGGGGTGGGGAAGACCAACGTGGTGGCGAATACCGCCATCGCCCTGGCCCAAACCGGAAAGCGTGTGCTCGTGCTGGATGCGGATCTCGGGTTGGGAAACGTCGATATTCTGCTCGGTCTAACACCGAAATATACGTTGGAGCACGTGCTCGCGAAGACCTGCCGGCTGGAAGATATCGCGCTGACCGGCCCGCATGGCATTACCGTCCTCCCGGCCAGTACCGGCATTTCTCAGTTGACGATCCTGACGGAAGCGCAACAGCTCATCCTTCAAGATGAACTTGAGCGCTTGGCATCGAACATGGATGTGTTGTTGATCGATACCGGGGCGGGCATTTCTTCGACCGTGACCTACTTTGCGGCGGCGGCCCAATCCATTATCGTCGTGGTGTCTCCCGAGCCGACCTCCATGACGGACGCCTATGCGTTGATGAAAGTCTTGTTGCGGCAATACCGGGAACGCCGCTTCCATGTGCTCGTCAACATGGTGAAGTCGCCGCGGGACGCCGCGCGGATCTTCCGGAAACTGGAGTTGGCCGTCAGTCGATTCCTGCATATTTCGCTGGATTACCTGGGCGCGATTCCCTTGGACGACTATGTGCCGATGGCCGTGACCCAGCAGCGGGCCGTCATCGATCTCTTTCCGCACGCGCCGTCCAGCCGTGCGTTTCGAGAACTGACTGAGGCGGTGGCTCAGTTAACCCCACCGGCGCTTCCCAAAGGCACAGTGCAGTTCCTCTGGCAACAACTTTTGCGGACGCACTGACTGAAAGGACTGTAGCGAATGATGGACGCTCGAAAAATGTCTGCGGTCAGAAACGCCCCGCGTCGGGTGATTGCGGAAGCGGATCGTGAACGGGTGATTCAGGAATTCACCCACGTCGTGAAGGCCATGGCCCATCGACTGGCGTTTCGCTTGCCGGCCTATATGGACGCGGAAGATTTGATGTCCGTCGGAATCATGGGACTCATGGATGCCATGGATAAGTACGATCCGACCCGCGAAGCCAAATTCAAGACCTACGCAGAGTTTCGCATCCGTGGCGCCATGCTCGATGAAATCCGGTCGATGGATTGGATCCCGCGCTCGGTCCACGAGCGGATTACGCTCCTTCAAAAGACCTATTCCGAGCTGCTGCACAGACTCGGACGCCCGCCGACAGACCAGGAAGTCGGCAAAGAGCTGAAGATGTCCACGGAGGAACTGGATGAATTCCTGACTCGCTCACGTGGCGCCGTGGTGATCAGCCTGGACGATCTCGGCGTGCAGGATGCGGACGGGCATAAGATCATCAGTGTGTTGACCGACTCCAATCAGCCGGATCCGCTCTCGGTCCTAGTGAGCGAACGGGCACGCCACGTGCTCGAAGCTGCAATCCAGGATCTGCCGGAGAAAGAACGGTTGGTATTGTCGCTCTACTATTTCGAGGAACTCACGATGAAGGAGATCGGGCAGGCGCTCAAGGTGACCGAATCACGAGTATGCCAGATTCATTCGAAAGCCATCCTCCACTTGAAAGCGCGGCTCGAACCGGTCGATGTGTAATGTGCCCCTCCGGACGGTGTAGCAGTCGTTGCTGTTCGTTCGTGTCGGCGGCGCCCATGCATCGTCGCGCGGGCTACACCGCCTTTAGTTTCGCCTCCACTTCTCCGATACCTTCCTAGCTCAACATCCCGTTGGCTGCGATGCTCCATTGGGGAGGGTATGCATTCGTCACGTCCTGAACTCAACACCTCGAGCGACCGCAACGGGTCGGATTCAACGAACCGGCATGGGTGGCCCGACGACGAAGCGGGTACCGAATCGCTTCAGAGCGCTCGACTCGGCGTAGTGGCCTGTATCCTGTTCATGGCCGGCGGATTGTATTGGACTGCCTCCGTGGGCCTCCTGACTCTGTCGGCGTTGACGGCCTATCCCGTCATGATCTCCGCCGGCATTCTCCTCACGCTGATGGTCTTTGGCGCGACACTCTGGACTCCGCGGGGCCCACAATCGGCTTCCAGGATGCATTCACTGTCGGAAGAATCGAACGGGTCCGGCATGAACACCTACGACTCGGTCACCGGATTGCCGACCTATCGCCTCTTTACATCTCTCCTCAATCAAGCCTTAGTGCACGCTCACAAGTATGGGCGGCCCGTGGCGGTCCTGATGATCGAACTCGATCACTTCACGCCGAAAACCGACGAACAGGCGCAGATCAACCTCAACCTCATGTATCGCGTTCACGCAGCGCGTGTGAAGAGCGCCCTGCGCACCACCGACACGGTAGCGCGAATTGCCGAACGCACCTTTGTCGTCCTGCTGGATCAGGTCACAGGTCCGGAGGAGGTGCTGGCCATCGCCAGGAAGATGCAACTCACGATATCGCTGCCGGTCACCCTCGACGGGCACGAATTGTTCCTCACCAGCCGCATAGGAATCAGCCTCTCCAGCCAGGACACTATGGACAGTGACGCGCTCCTCGATGTGGCCACCCGGGCCGTCGCAACGGCTCGTGCCGAAGGGTACGCTCTCTATGGACTCCCCGGTGCGATGGTATCCGCCTCCGTTGATGCAACCTCCACGATCGCTGCGTGATCTCCAGAATTCTCGTTGCGCCCCATTCTATGTAGGCAGGACTTTCCCTGCTTCCGGCAAAGACTTCCCGTTTGCCACGCCGTTTGACAGGCGCCGTTGACGGCGGAAGAATTTCCCTCCGGCCCCTCAAATACCTTCCGGTTCCCATCTCTCGACAATCACAAGGATTTTCGTCCGGCGATCGCTTCGGCTGTGCCAGGCCGTCTGACGTATTGCGATGGCATGTCCATTGCTAACTCCCCCTGTAGCACAACAGGTTCATCTGGACAGTACAAACTATGAATCGAGCCATCTACCCCATACTCTCAGGCGCCGTAGCCCAGGAAAAACAACTCACGGTCTTCGCCAATAATCTGGCGAACGTGAACACGGCCGGATTCAAGCAGGACCAGCAGGGATTCCGCGGCCTTTTCGCCCGGGCCAGTTCGACGGGGATGGGAGTGGTGTCAGGAGGCCTCTCCTCCGCCATTTCGACCAGACCGGCCGGTCCCAGCGAACGGGTCTTTGCCGAAGTGCATGGGGTCCGAACGGCCTTTGAGCCGGGGCGGATCCGCATTACCGGTAATCCACTGGATGTCGCCATACAGAACGACGGGTTTTTTGAGGTCAAGACCCCGGACGGGGTTCGCTATACGCGCAACGGCATCTTTTCTCTCGACAGCCAACGACGCCTGGTCACCAATCTCGGGCACCCTGTCATGGGCACCAAAGGGGAAATCAAGGTGCCGCCCGGCAACATTCAGATCAATGCGGAAGGGGCGATCCAGGTGGACGGCACTCCGATCGGCAGCATCAAGGTGGTCGAGTTCCCGGAGAACGCGATGCCGCAAAAGTTTGCCGAAGGACTGTTTGTCGGAGGGAAACCGACGGTGTCGACAAGGCCGCAGGTGCAGTCGGGACACATCGAAGAGTCCAACGTGAATTCGTTGAGTGAAATGGTGAAGATGATGCAAGGCATGCGCAGTTACGAGTCGGCGCAGAAATTGATCCAAACGATGGATCGCATGACCGAAACGGCCATTCAGGATCTGGGCCGGGTGCAATAGGAGGAGCGTATGATTCGCGCAATGTGGACGGCCGCGACGGGCATGACGGCCCAGCAACTGAACGTGGATACCATCGCCAACAATCTGGCGAACGTGAACACGAACGCGTTCAAACGCAGCCGTGCGGAATTCGGCGATCTGCTGTATCAAATTCAACGCTTACCGGGCACGAACGCGTCGAACGTGGGCGTCTTTCCTGTCGGCGTGCAGGTCGGGGGCGGTGTGCGTCCCATTACGGTGGCCAAGGAATGGGTGCAAGGGAACATGCGGCAGACCGGGAACGATCTCGACCTGGCTATCGACGGCGCCGGATTTTTCCAAGTGACCCGGCCCGACGGGACCATCATGTACACCCGCAACGGATCCTTCAAGCGCGATAACGTCGGCAACCTCGTGACCGGCGACGGCGACCAGCTCAACCCGGTGATTACGATTCCGTCGGGCGCGCTGAAAATCGATGTCGGCCAGGACGGCACCGTCTCCGTTCTGCTTCCCGGCGTCACACAAGCGTCGCAGGTGGGGCAGATTCAGCTGGTGCGCTTCGACAACCCTTCGGGCCTGGTGGCGATGGGCGGCAACCTGTTCCTGGACAGCTTTGCCTCCGGACCGGCGCAACAGGGTACCGGCGGATTCTCGACCGGCTTCGGCACCTTGCAGCAGGGATTCCTGGAAAGTTCGAACGTCAATCTGGCGGAGGAGATGGTCAACATGATCATCGCCCAACGGAGTTACGAAATTAACTCCAAGACCATTCAGGCATCCGATGAAATGATGCAGATTGCCAACAACCTGCGCCGGTAATCGGCGCCGCACCTTCAACCAAGGGTGACACCTGTGAATCGACTCAGCCTCCTGTCTGTTGCGACCATCAGCCTGGTCACGAGCGCCGTCCTCCCGGCCATGGCAGGTGAGCGGGCTCCGGTCCGGCCGCTGTTCCAGGTGCAGGGGGCTGTTGCGCATCAGGCGCAGGGTCTTCCGCAGGCCCGTGGGAAACGGCTCATCTATCCCGAACACATCCGCGGGGTGATCCACGATTTCGTCAAACGGGAACTGGCCGGACGCGCCGTCGACTGCCAGGTGGCGATCGGCGATCCTCAGCAGCCGATCGTCGTACCCTCCGGGACGGTCGATCTGCAAGTCAGCGCCGGTCGATCGGACGAACCGCTGGGACGTCGAGTGTTCCAGATTCATCTGGCCGTGAACGGGCGATTCATCAAGACCGTCGATGCCACCGCCGATGTGGCCGCCATTGTCGAGGTGGTGGTGCCGGTGCGGTCGATCAAGGTCGACGAGGAAATTGCGGCCGACGACGTCACCACGGAACGGATCGTCCTGTACGACCTGAAGCAACCGTTTGTGACCAGTCCTGCCGAGGTCATCGGTAAAGCGGCCATTCGCCCGCTTCCGCCTCAAAATGCCATACGCATGACCTCGGTGCGGCGCCCTTTCGCCGTGCACAAGGGCGATCGGGTCACGATTGAAGCCCGGCAGGGCGGGTTGTCGATTCAAACCGTCGGAGTCACCAAATCGCATGGTGAATTGGGTCAAACCATCACGGTCTCCAATGTCGATTCCGGCAAGGAATTGCGGGCGACCGTCGTTGCCCCGGGGGTGGTCCGTGTCAGTTTTTAACCGCTCTTTCATGCAATGTCGCCCCATCGGATTCATCTGGTGCGGTCTGGCGCTGTGCGTGCTGGTCGGTTGTTCGGCCTCGCCCAGCACGAAGCAACAAAAGGTGGAGATGGCCAAATTGCCACCGCCGAAAACCACGGGATCGCTGTGGCAGGAAGAGAATGGGCGGGCCTATCTCTACGAAGATCTTCGCGCCATGCGCATCGGCGACATCATCACGATTCTAATCGTGGAAAAACACAAGGGCTCGAAGAGCGCCGACACGAACGCAGAGAGAGACTCGACTATTTCGAATGGAATCGGCGGCACCGGGATGGGCTATCTCGGCATCCCGGGAATCCGCCTGGGCGGAGAAGCCAAGCGAGGGTTCGGTATCGATGCCAGCGCCAAGAGCAAGTTCGGCGGCAAAGGCGCAACCAACCGGGAAGACACGTTGACGGGCACGATTTCGGCCATCGTGACGGAAGTGTTGCCGAACGGAGACTTACGGGTCGAGGGCCGACGTGAGGTGACCGTCAATTCGGAACGCCAGATCATGACCATCGGGGGCATCGTCAGGCGCGTGGATGTGAATACGAAGAACACGGTGCAGTCCAGTGCCATTGCCGATGCCAAGATCGAATACTCCGGCCTAGGAGTCGTCGACGATGTGCAGCGGCCCGGCTGGCTCGTCAGAATTCTGGATTGGGTCTATCCGTTTTAATCGCAAGTCCGTCGGGAAGAATCGACCAGCCACAGGAGTCAACATGACGAGGCCGCGCAAACAACAACGGGCGATGATTACGCAATGCTTTCGTCTCATGCTTTCAAGCGGGGTTCTGCGACCGGCCTCAATGGATCCCGGCCTCCTTACGCGCCCCTGGACACCTCCGCCGCTGAAGCCGGCGCCTGTTCCTGAAAGACAGCCACAAGGAACGGCCTGGTTTCGACGCACCGTGGTGGGCATGCTGGCCTTCCTCACGATCACGTTATTTACGGCCTCATTAGCCCAGGCTGTTCGAGTCAAGGACGTGGCCACGATCGAGGGCGTGCGCGAAAACCAGCTGATCGGGTATGGATTGGTCGTCGGTCTCGACCGGACGGGCGATCAGGTCATCGGTGGACAGTTCACGATTCAAGCCATGATGTCCATGTTGAACAAGATGGGCATCAATCTGGTGATCGATCCCATCCAGTTGCTCACCCGCAATATCGCGTCGGTGATGGTGACGGCGAAGCTCCCGCCGTTTGTGAAACCCGGCATGACGCTGGACGCGGTCGTCTCTTCCATGGCCAATGCGAAAAGTCTCCAAGGCGGCACGCTGCTGTCGACGCCGCTGAAGGCGCCGAACCAACAGGTGTTTGCGGTGGCTCAGGGGCCGGTCTCCATTGGTGGATTCCTCGGCGGGACCGGCGGCGCCGGCGGCGCGACGGTCACCAAGAACCATCAAGCGGCCGGGGTGGTTCCTGCCGGCGCCATCGTGGAAAAGGAGTTGGTGGTAGATATCGAGAACTGGGACAGCGTGTCCGTGCTGCTGCGGCATCCCGATTTCACCACCGCCATTCGCACGGCGGAGGCGATCGACGGGACGTTTGGGAAGGGCACGGCTGTCCCGGTGAATGCGGGCCTCGTCAAAACGTCGCTTCCCGCGACGTTTCACGGACGGGTCGTGGAATACATCGCGACGATGGAAGGATTGGACGTGACCGTCGATGTCGCCGCCAAAGTGGTGGTGAATGAACGCACCGGTACGGTCGTCCTCGGCGAACATGTCCGGTTATCCACATGCGCGATCTCGCATGGCAACCTCACGATTTCCGTCAAGAACACGCTCAACGTGTCACAGCCTCCGGCTCCGTTGATCGGCTCGACCCAAGGGCAAACGACGGTCACTCCCGATGTGCAGACGGAAGTGACCGAACAGGAGTCGCGACTGATCGTGGTCGATCAAACGGTGACGCTTGGAGAAGTGGTACGAGCACTCAACGCGGTGGGCGTGACTCCGCGAGATCTCGTGGCCATCCTATCGGCCCTGCGTTCTGCCGGAGCACTTCAAGCGAATCTTGAGATTGTCTAAGAAAGGGCCACGCTTCCAATGGAAATACAAAATTTTATGTCCAGCCAATTGGATCTGGCCAAAATGGCGACTCCGCAGCCGCTCGGATTCCGCGGTCCGGCCGAACAGGGGCCGGCAGGGGACAAGGCCCGCGCGGCGCTCCATAAAGCCGGGCAGGAGTTTGAAGCGTATTTCATCTCGTATCTTATTAAAAATATGAGGGAAACTGTTCCGAAGGGACTCCTGGACCGGAAAAGCGAGCAGGTCTGGTACTCCTTTTACGATCAAGAGATAGCCAAATTGTCCACAGAAGCAGGGGGGATCGGCATTACGGCATTCGTCGATGCCTATGCGGAAAAACTTCCCTAATTCGATCGCTTTTCCTAAAGTTCCCGGCCGATCCCGCCGATAGAGTACTCGACTAGGGGAAAGGCCTTTCGGAAGACCCTGGCTATGGGGGAGGAGAAGCAGTCATGGAGATCTCACATAACGGCCGAGCGGCAGATCTCGCGAAAATCCTGTTGGGAGTTCAGGACACTGAACGGACACACAATAAGAAGACCGCGTCTCAAGGGACGCAGTCACAGGATCGTGTCCAGATTTCCGAACAGGCCAAGGAACTCCAGCGTCTGAGGGCGGCAGCGGAACAGCCGGATGCGGAGCGTGATGCCAGAGTCGGTCAAATTCGTCAGTCGGTCGAAGGGGGCACGTACAACGTGGACGGTAAGAAGGTTGCGGATGCCATCATTCGTAACGTCCTGACCGACGCAGTTCTGTAACGCCCTTCGCGTACGGCTCGACTCTTCGATCACGCGGCCTCACATGGCGGAACCGTTCGTTTGAAGGGGAGACATGGTGTCGACCGTACCGCAGCCACTTTCCACAGCGTCCGACTCCCTTCTTTGCCGCATGCTCGACAAGCTCACGGCCTTTCAGGCCCTGCTGCTTGAGGAGCAGGACGCCATTCGCTCCCTTTCGTTTGGACAATTCACCTCCGTGACCATGCGAAAAACTCAACTATTGGATGAGATGCGTGAATTGGAACAGCAACGCCGGAACGAAGCAACCTTGTCTGGTTCGTATGGCTCGCCGCCCTCGCTCAAGCAACAGGAGGCTGATCTCGTCGCGGCGATCGGGCAGACGGATCGGCTGAACCGGTTCAACGCCGCCCTCATCGGGCAGTCGCTCGAGTTCTTGCAAGGCACGCTCCGGATCTGGCAGCGCTCACCGCAGTCGGCGGCACTCTATTCGTCCTCGGGTGCCGCGGTCGCAGGAAACGGCGGCAGAGTGAGAGCCAAAGGATAACGGGTGGTCGTATGTCGGGACTCAATGGATTATTCGGCATCGGTTCCAATGCGCTGGCCACCTTCCAGCGCGCCCTGTCCGTCACAGGCCAGAATATCGCGAACGTCAGCACCCCGGGCTACTCCCGGCAAGAGATCACCCTCAGCGAAAGCCTGCCCGAGAATGGTCAGCCGGGTCAGATCGGAACCGGCGTCACGGCCACTGAAATCCGCCGCTCCGTCGATAGCTTTGTGGAACGTCAATTGTTAAGTTCCAACGAGCGGGTGGGGCAGTTCGGAGCTTCACAGAAAGCGCTCTCGCAAATTCAATTGGTCTTCAACGATGCGAACGACCAAGGCATCGCGGCGGGACTCAATGAATTCTTCAAGGCCTGGCAGGATGTCGCCACCAATCCTGCAGATCTGACGGCCCGTACGGTGCTGCTGACAAAAGCCGATGGATTGACCAAACTCTTGAACCAGGCCGACGCACAACTGTCGGCTCAACGCACCTCCCTCGATGGCCAGGTGCAGAGCAGCATTAACGACGTCAATGCCCTGGCGAGCAAGATTGCCGATCTCAACAGCCAGATCAAGCTGACAGAGATCAGCGGCCAGCACGCCAATGATTTACGCGATCAACGCGGTCGCTTTCTCAACGACCTTGCCGGCCTGGTCGAGATCTCCTCGATTGAGGACTCGACAGGACAGGTGACGGTATTCGTGGGAATTGGGCAGGTGCTGGTCGCTGAGAAGACAGTCTACACACTGACCGGTGTCGCGAACGTCGCCAATAACGGGCTCCTGGATGTGCGCTACGATGGGGGAACCGGACCCAATACGGATATCACGTCGGCGATCAGCGGCGGCCGCCTCAAGGGTTTGATCGACGCGCGTGACACGACCGCAGCCGGTCTGCAGACATCGCTCAATACCCTCACCTCTCAACTCGTCTCGCAGGTCAACACCCAGCATCGCCTGGGGTACGGTCTGGATGGATCCACGACGCAGGACTTCTTCACGGCCTCAGGGACCGCGGCAGGCACCATCAGCCTGGCCCTGACCGATCGACAGAAGATCGCGGCCTCATCGACGGCCGCCGGCGTGCCCGGCAACAATGTGAATGCCCTGGCGTTAAGCAATCTGCAAACGGCCTCGGTGGCGGGATTGGGCAATACGACCTTTCAGGGATACTACAGCGCGATGGCCGGCAGCTTCGGAGCGACCCTGCAGGGAGCCACACGCGATCTGCAAGGGCAGGAGATCCTGCACGACCAGCTGCTGGCGCACCGGGCGGAAGTGTCCGGGGTATCGATGGATGAAGAGCTCATCAATCTGTTGAAGTATCAGCGCGCATTTGAGGCAGCCTCGAAACTCATTACCACCAGCGATGAGATGCTGCAGACGATTCTGACCCTGAAGCGGTAGCCGCCGTCTCATCTCACAGGGAGCAGCCAGTATGAGAGTCGCCGACCAACAAATGTACGGAATCCTGCTCGGCAATCTTCAACGCTCCCGGTTGCAGATGCTCACCTCGCAGGAACAAATTTCCAGCCAAAAACGGGTCACCAATCCATCGGACGATCCGAGCGCATTCGGACAGATCGTGCTCGACAAGTCCGCGCTTTCGCAGACGACGCAGTGGGTTCGCAATATCAATTTCGGGACCTCACGTGTGAATGCCGCCGATCAGGCCTTGGGACAGGTCCAGAACCTGATCACCAGAGTGCGGGAGCTGACCATTCAGGCCAGCAGCGACACGACGTCCGCAGAAGGGCGTCAGAGCATCGCCAAAGAGGTCCGGCAGCTTCAGCGCCAGCTGGTTCAACTCGGCAACACGGAAGTGGCGGGGCAGGCGATCTTCGGCGGTACGAAGACGGATGTGCAGCCCTTCACGATCACATCAGGAGATACGGTCGCCTATCAGGGCAACAGCGAGACCCAGTCCATCGCGGTCGGTGAAAATCAAACCGTGCAGATCCTCGTGCCGGGAAGCAGCATCTTCACCGGATCGACGACCAACATGTTCGATTCGTTGCGGGACCTCCTCACGGCTCTGGAAAGCAACAATCGTTCCGGTATTCAAGCCGGACTGGGAAATCTGGATTTGGCGACGGCTCAAATCAGCGATGTACAGGGCACCGTCGGCGCTCTCGCCAACCGCCTCCAGGTCACGCACGACGCCTTGGACACGGCCACCTTGACCATCACAAAATCCATCTCAGACAATCAGGATGCGGACCTTGCCACGGCCATTACGCAACTCCGCCTCCAGGAAGTCGCCGTGCAGGCCGCCAGTGAAACCTTCACCAAAATTTTCGACTCGTCGTTGATCAACTATCTCCGCTGATCGACGCTCAAGTTCACCTTCATCGAAACCGATATATCCATGTACTTGTATTCACACGCCAAGGAAGGCTTGTATGCTGGTCTTAACACGACGCCGGGGAGAAGGCGTGACCATCGGTCCCGATGTTCGCATCGTGGTGCTCGGCATCAAAGGCGGCCAAGTCCGGCTCGGGATCGAAGCACCGCCCAATGTGCAGGTGCATCGCGATGAAGTGCATGCGAGGATCCAAGACGAAAATCGCATCGCCGCCGGGCCAGGGGTTATTCCATTGGAAGCGTTTCGTCAATTGTCGAACAAAACCGGGCGTCGTGGAGGTTGAGGAACCGTCATGAAGTGTCAGTCGACCAGGTTCGGGACTTTTGAGGTAAATGACGACACGCTCCTGGTGTTTCCTTCCGGTATTCTGGGCTTTCCGGAATGGAGCAAGTACGTGCTGCTCGATCACGATACCGAGGCCCCGTTCAAGTGGCTGCAATGTGTCGAAGAACCCCAGCTGGCCTTCGTCATCCTGGATCCTGACTTCTTCAAGCCCGATTATCAGATCGAGGTGTCGTTGGATGCGCTCATCGAAATTCAAAAGCAGGACAGCGATGAACTGTCCGTCGTCACGATCTTGACCATTCCTTCAGATGATCCCACTGCCGTGACGGCCAATTTGCGGGGACCGCTGGTCATGAATCACCGGACCAGGCTCTGCAAGCAATTAGTCCTCTCGGAGGATTGGCCGACTCGATATCCTCTCTTTTCCGCTCCCCCCGCACAACGCCCCACTCCAACGGCTCCGCTTCAGGCGACAGCCGGCTAAACACGCATCACTCATCGCGTACCGGGCTCAGCGTGCGCCGTGTCGGTATGACAATAACCCGCTGGATGCGCAAAAAGGCCGTCTTCATAGTCCGTCGTTCGTGAAACGTCGTTCGTCTCTCGTCTGCAGAAAAGAGCTTATGGCATAGAGCTCATAGCGTATGGCCAGAAATCGAGAGTGGGCATCTCTACTCTCAGCTGTATGCCACCAGCGATACGCTCTGACCGCGACGAGATACGCTTCACGATTCACGGATGTCGAGGACGCCGCTGGCGGACTTTTTCCGCATCCTGCTAAAAAAAGAGCGTTGCGGCTTTCCCATGCACTGTGAATAGACTAGCGCGACTGAGCCGGGTCGGCTGGTGTGATCTGGCGCTCCAGCACCGCAACCAGTTGCTGAACCGTACGTTCGAGCTGGGCGAATAGGGCAGGGGCTTCGGCGAGCGTCCCGAGACGTCCGTTGGCCTCCAGCTGACTTGCCAGGAGCACCACCTCCGGTGCGCACAAATTACCTGCCGTGCCTTTGAGGCTATGAGCCGCCCGTTCAAGAGCGACTCCGTCAGCCTGCTTGATGGCCGCTTCGATCTCCTGGACCATAATCCGGTGGCGCTCCAGGAACAGACGAATCAATTGATCGAACAAATCCACATCGCCGCCGATATTGACCAACATCGTGCTCGCGTCAAATACGCGGGCATCGGTCTTCGTCATTTCACGGGGAGGCGTCGGGGCCGGCGCATGGTCGGGGGTCGCTAGGGGAGCCCACCGCTGCAAGAGTCTGCCGAGATCGTCCGTCTTCACCGGTTTGGAGAGATAGTCATCCATGCCGACGGCTTTGCAGCGCTCGCGGTCTCCCGGCATGGCGTTCGCCGTCAGCGCAATGATGGGGATATGGGCACGGGTGCCGGATGCGTCGGACTGTTGTTCCTGTTCTCGAATCCGGCGGGTCGCCTCATATCCATCCATCGTCGGCATCTGGCAGTCCATGACGATCGCGGCATAGAGACCCCGTTCAAACGCCGCCACGGCTTCCTGGCCGTTGGACACGATGTCCGGCTGATAGCCGAGGCGGTCCAACATACGGACGGCCAGCTTCTGGTTCACCACGTTGTCTTCTGCGACGAGGATACGCGGGCGGGCACGCTGTTCGGCCAAGGTGTGGCGGGTGATCAATGTCGGGGCAATCGTCGGTCCCGTCTCCACCCCTGGAACGGTGGCGGTGGCCGATCCCTGCAGTCCAAACACGACGCGGAGGCAACCTTGGAGCTGGTCATGGCGTACAGGCTTCGTCAGATAGGCGGTAAAACCTGCGCGCCGCGCTCGTTCCGCATGACCGGGCTGAATCAGGGAGGTCAAGACAATCAAGCGAACCCCGGCTCCTTGAGGGTGGGTCCTGATATCCTGGGCCAGTTGGAGTCCATCTTTCCCCGGCATCAGCATATCGAGCACCGCCGCGTCGTAGGGCCGGCCTTGTGCGGCGGCCTGTTCCAGCATCTGAATGGCTTCATCGGCATGGCGCGCCTGGCCGTCCTGCATACCCCAGCCTGATACCAGATGATGAAGAATGGTGCGATTGGACTCATTATCGTCGACAATCAGAATGCGGCGACCGCTCAACTCGACCGAGGGAACGATGGCCGGCGCACAGACCGCCTGCTTCTGAAATCTCGCAGTGCACCAGAACGTGGTGCCCTGGCCCGGTTGGCTGCGTAGCCCGACCTGGCCGCCCATGAGTTCCACCAATTGTTTGGAGATGGCGAGACCGAGTCCCGTCCCCCCGTATTTCCTGGTGGTGGAACTGTCGGCTTGGGTGAAAGCCTGAAACAGTCGTGACTGCACGTCTTCGCTGATGCCGATGCCGGAGTCCGTCACCTCGAACTTGATGATGACCTCGGAAGGGGAGTCGCGCTCCAGAAACGCCTGCAGGGTGACTTCTCCGCGTTCGGTGAACTTGATGGCGTTGCCCACGAAATTGGTCAGCACCTGCCGCAGCCGTCCAGGGTCGCCGCGCAACGCGTTCGGCACGGCGGCATGGACCAGGCCCGTAATCTCCAGGCCTTTACGCTGAGCCCGTTCCGCGAACTGGGACAGCACGTCTTCAACGGTCGTACGCAGATGAAAATCGAGATGTTCCAATTCCAACTTGCCCGCCTCGATCTTGCTGCATTCGAGCACATCGTTGATCAGTGAAAGTTGCGCTTCTCCGCATTGCTGGATGGTATTCGTGAAGGACCGTTGCTCTTCGGTCAACGGTGTCTCCAGTAACAAGCTCGCCATCCCGATGACGCCGTTCATCGGCGTGCGCAATTCGTGCGTGATCATCGCCAGAAACGACGACTTCGCCCGTGCCGCCGTCTGCGCCTGTTGGAGTGCCTGGTCCAACTGGCGGTTGCTCTCGCGGAGGCGATCGGCGGTCTCGTTGAGCGCCCGGTGAGTTGCATGCACTTCGCTCAGATCGGTGGCAAAGGCCCGCACGAGGCCGTGTCCGGGTACCGGACAGAGAGTCCAGCTATAACACGCGTCGCCGCGCACGACTTCCTGGGACGTCAAGGTCCGTCCCTCCAGTAAACAGGTCGCGACAAGAGCGGGAAGGTTATCCGGAAGGATGTCCGGCTTGCCTGCAAGGTCGTATCCGAAGCGACCGAGTACGTCTGCCATGGCCGGATTCGCATAGACCAGATTTCCGTGCCGGTCGATTTCCACAATCGGATAGGGACTTTCCTCGGCCACTTCGGCCAGACGGTCACGGTCTTTCTCCAATTCGACTTCGCGTGACACATCGCGCAGGGTCATCAACGTGGCGACCGAGGGAATCCCGGAGATGCGGAGGTGTTGCCATTCGATCACCGTGGAATTGCCGGCGTCGCTTTCGTCAGCTCTCGTCGCCTGGCCGGCGGGGGGAAGCGGCCCGTCAGCCAGTTTCACGATCCCCGTGGCCCGAAGCGAGTCGCTCAGATCGAGGCGCTGACCGATGAGGTCCGATAGCGCTTGTCCCGTACAGGCCGCCGGGGATCGCCCGAAAAGACGAGCGGCGGTTCGATTCACGAAAATAACCGTTTGCTCGGCCGCCAGAAGACAGATGCCGAGCGGCACAGCATCCCACAGCAAGGTTAAGACCTCCGGAGGCACGGTAAGGCCAGCGACGTGCTGAGGCTGAGGGGCACGTGGATGCTGAGGATGATGCGTCACGAGCGAGCACCTACGGCAGGTTCAAGATATTGCGGGAGATCGACCTGTTCCAGCTTTGGATCCAATGCCCGAAGAATGGTGCGGGTCGGTTGGTCGGGCGGTTGGTTTTGAAGGTCGACTTCAAACGGCTCCTGTTGGCTGTGCCCTTCAGCCCCCTTGATAATTCGAATACGTGGCCGCAAACGGTCTTCATGATTCAGACCGACGACCAGGGCGCATTCATTCGTATTGAGCTTGATGAGGCTCCCGAGAGGGTAGACGCCCAGGGCCTTGATGGCGACTTCCACCAGCGTCTTCTCGTACCGGCCTTTCGCTCCAAGCACGAAGAGCTGCCGAATTGCATCGTGAGGCAGCAGGGGCGGACGGCCATGTCGCGCGCTGACTAAATCGTCATAGGTGTCCGCCAACCCCACCAGTTGCGCCAGCATGGAGACAGCTTCCTGCTTCAGGTGTTGAGGAAACCCGCTCCCGTCCTGATATTCATGATGTTGCAGGATAATGCGGGAGACCGCATCGGGGATCGAGCCCACTTGAGTCAGTACGGTGGCCGCCAATTGAGGGTGTTGCTTCATGAGGATCTGCTCCTGATCGGTCAGCGGAGTGGTTTTCCGATACAGGTTGCGCGGGAGTCGCACATAGCCGATGTCATGAAGCAGAGCCCCCAGTCCAAGAGATTCCAGGTCGGCTTCCGCACAGCCGTTTTCCACGGCAAGAATGAGGGTGAGCACGCACACATCCATGCCATGATTGGCGAGGGTGGCGTCAAATCGTCGGACTTTATCCAGACAGAACTGGATCAGCATCGCTTCCGGCTGTGCCACGATCTGCTCCAGGAGCCTGCTCACGATCGGCTTCAGGGCCGCGATCTTCGGCGGGTTACCCGCTTCGAGGTCACTGAAGACGCGTTCCACGGCTGCCATGCTTTCCCGATAGGCCGCGGCAGCCACTGCAGCGTGCGGACTCTGCTCGCTCTCCTGTGGCACGACGGCTTCAACGCTGACCGGCGGCGGTGCGTCCGAAGGAGGCACGGTGGCCGGCGCAGACGGGGTGGCGGCTCCGACGTCCAGCCCGCGTTCAGTATCGATGGTGACGACGAGGATGCCATGGCGTTTGAGTTGCACGATGTCGTCGGGATTTGAAACCAGCCACTTATGGAGGAGAAACGGAGTGCGGTACCAAGGCTGATCCAAACCGGCGATAAACATGCCGACGGTGAGTTGATCGATGGGGATGTGCTTTGTCGAGGCCATATCAGCGCTGTACCTACTCCTCAGGACGGATTGAACTGAGCGCAGTCCTTCCGGTGTTTCATCTATGCTGTAGAGTTCATATCGGTTGATCTGAAGCCGGTCTTTACCTGTGCCGACCACGCAGCTCCATAGGCTCCTTCAGGTCTTGCAGCCGGCGACCGATAGAGCTGACGAGGGTGTGTCTATGCGCCTGCAGGCGCGGGGGAAAAGCATATGAGCGAACTGGTCATCTGTCGACATCCGTCCTCGTTTCTCTCGGTCGGTCTCTCGCTTCAGCTCAGCGTGCCGAAGGACGAAACGCAAGGGCAGTACGGCTCATCGGTCCTGGGGTGGAAACACCGGAGTTGGATCGTCTGTGAATGGCCGTTTCATTTGGGACAGCCGATTCCCTGCGTGAAAGGGACCCTCTGTCTGTTGCGGTATATCTATGAAGGAAAAATGATCGGATATCGCGCGGAGGTACTGGAGACGCAGATGCAGCCCTTCCCGTTTCTGCTGCTCGCATTTCCCTCCGAGCTGGAGGAGGTGCCGCTCCGGAAGCATGGACGGGTGTCGGCACAGGAGCCGATCGTGCTCTCTGCCGTGCAGGAGTATGCATCCAGCTCGCGAAATGAACCCCCGATCCGCATCGGCGGGCTCCTGAAGGATTTGAGTGCCTCCGGCTGCGCCGTTCTCATTCAACGTCCGGTCCAGGACTTTTACCTGGGGATGGCTCTGCGTGTTGAGTTCGAAATCATCGGCACCGGACACGTCAACAATCTGACAGGGGTCGTCCGAAACCTGTCACTGCAGGCCGACGGAACGCACCTCGGCCTGGAATTCCGGTTCGACGGCAAAGAAACGATCGAGTATCGGGGATGGGGAGGATCGGTGCGGAACGCGCTTGAATCCTTCCTGCATCGGAAACACTCCTTCGAGTCCGCCTAGACTGCAGCGGTTGCCGTTGACTGGGAAGTTTTTGCCCGGTCGTTTGCGGCGACTCGTTCCCTACGCCCAGAAATCCCGTCGTTTCAATTCCTCCCGCCGCACACGTCAGTGGCATACATCTTGATTGGTATCCCGTTGCCACACCTCGTCCTGTGAGGGACGCAGGCCACGTTCAGGAGCAAGAGGGACGACAATCATGACGCTTCACGCACAGAGTGCCAAGCTCAATCCTCGCTGGTGCCTCGCGCAGGATACGATCGACCGGCAGGATATCGACCATTTGATCGAGTGGCTGCGGACCTATCCTCGCCTCACCAAAGGGGCGGTGACCCTCGACTTCGAGCGGCAATGGTCGGAATGGTTAGGGCGTCCCTATTCGGTGCACTGCAACTCCGGCTCGTCGGCCAATCTTTTGATGTATTACGCATTGCTGCGCTCAGGCAAGCTGCGCAACACAACCGTGATCGTCCCGAGTGTGGGATGGGTGACGTCCATCGCCCCGGCAATTCAATTCGGCTTTACACCCATCATGTGCGAGGCCGATCCGGATACCTTCGGCCTCGACCTCAACCATCTGGAAGACCTCTTACAACGCCATGACGCGCAGACGGTGTTACTCGTCCAGGTACTCGGAGTCCCGCATCGCATGCAGGAGCTGCAGACCCTGAAGGACCGGTACGGGTTTTATCTGCTCGAAGATGCCTGTGCCGCCATCGGCGCGGAATATGGCGGTAAGAAGATCGGCACATTCGGCGACATGGCGAGCTTCTCCTTCTATTTCGGCCACCAGATGTCCACGATTGAAGGCGGCATGGTGTCGACCAGCGACAAGCAGTTGGCGGACATGCTCTTAATGCTGCGCAGCCATGGGTGGAGCAAGGACCTCGACCAGAGCAGCCATCAGGCGTTACTGACGCAATACCAGGTTGACGATTTCCACTCGCCTTTTGTGTTTTACGAGCCAGGCTTCAATCTCCGCTCGACCGATCTCAATGCCTTCATCGGCATCGAGCAACTGCACAAGCTGGACTGGATGACCGGCCGACGGCAGGCCAATCACGAACGGTACCTGCAGCACTTGGGTAGCCGGTTTTACACTCAGCGGCCGCCGACAGGGAGCAAAGTTGCCAGCATCTCCTTCGGTTTGCTCGCAGATTCGACGGAACAACGCCGTCGGATTGTCCGGGCATTGGTTACAGAAGGGGTGGAAACGAGAATTTTCTCCGCCGGCAATCTGGGGCTTCATCCTTTCTGGATGAACCGCTACGGGAAGGCCAGCTTCCCTGTGGCAGACCGCATACATCATTGCGGCTTCTTCCTGCCCAATCACGCCTCCATGAACGAACAGGATGTGGCTCACATCGCGCGCATTGTCCTGGAGGCCGCGTGACAGCATCGTTGTATATCAGCAGCTATGTATTCACAGGGGAGCTCGTTCGATCATGACGACAGCCTCAACCCATGTGCTCGTGACCGGCGGCGCCGGTTATCTCGGCTCCGTGCTCAGCAGAGGTCTATTGGATCGGGGGTACAGGGTCACCGTCCTCGACAATTTCATGTATCGCCAGAACAGTTTGATGGACTGTTGCGACGAGGAGGGGTTTCAGGTGGTGCGGGGCGACTGCCGGGACGAACGCCTGCTGACGGATCTGCTGCGAACCGTCGACATCATCGTCCCACTTGCCGCCTTAGTCGGGGCGCCGCTCTGCGACCGGGACCGCGTCGGGGCCTACACGGTGAACTTCGAAGCCGTACAACTCCTGTGCAAACTGTCTTCTCCCCGGCAGCGGATTATTTTCCCCGTCACGAACAGCGGCTACGGAATCGGTCAACCGGGAGTGCCCTGCACGGAGGAGTCACCGCTTCGCCCCATCAGCCTCTATGGCGAGACCAAAGTGAAAGCCGAGCGGGTGGTGCTGGATCGGGGAAACGCCATCACGCTGCGCCTGGCGACGGTGTTCGGCGTGTCGCCGAGAATGCGAATGGATCTGCTGGTCAACGACTTTGTCTGGCGCGCCGTGCAGGATCGCGCCGTCGTCGTATTCGAAGGGCACTGCAAACGCAACTATATCCATATCCGGGACGTCGTCCGGACGTTTCTGCATGCCATCGATCATTTCGATGAAATGAAAGATCGTCCGTACAACGTGGGGCTGGACGATGCCAACCTGTCGAAACTCGAACTCTGCCGGGTGATCCAGCGATTGATACCTCACTTCGTCTCGTTCGAGGCGCCGATCGGCGAGGACCCGGATAAGCGCGATTACATCGTCTCCAACCAGCGTCTCCTGGCCACCGGGTTCAAGCCGGAGTGGTCCTTGGAACGCGGCATTCGTGAATTGATGAAGTGTTACACGATCATCAAAGCCGGTCAGTATGCCAATGTCTGATTCGAGAGCGGATGGACGGGGAGGGCATCGATGATTATCAGTCGAACACCGTTCCGAATGTCCTTCTTCGGTGGCGGCACCGATTATCCCGTGTGGTTCCGTGAACATGGCGGAGCCGTCCTCGCCACGACCATCGACAAGTATTGTTACATCAGCTGCCGCCGCCTGCCGCCGTTCTTCGAACACCGGTCGCGCATTGCCTATTCGCGTATCGAGCTGGTGAAAAACAATGAAGAGATCGAACATCCCGCCGTTCGCGGAGTCCTGAAGTATCTCAACATCAACGACGGCCTGGAGATTCACCACGACGGGGATCTGCCTGCGCGAACCGGCTTAGGCTCGAGCTCGTCGTTCACGGTAGGCCTGCTCCACACCCTTTATGCCCTTCAACACATCATGCCCAGCAAAGATCAGCTGGCCCAAGCGGCCATCCATGTCGAGCAGAACGTGCTTGGCGAAGCCGTCGGTTGCCAGGATCAAGTGCTCGCGGCTCATGGCAGTCTCTGCAAAGCGACGTTCTTTCAGAACGGAGAGATCGGGCATACCCCGATCATCATGCAACCCGACCGGCTTGCCGCCTTTCAGAGCCACTTGCAACTCTACTTCACAGGGTTTTCGCGGATTGCGTCGGAGGTGGCTCGCGAGCAGATCGATCGCACGAGTCAACGCAAAGCCGAACTGTTTGCCATGCTGGAAATGGTCGAAGAGGGCATCACGATCCTCACCGGCGGCGGCGACCTAGCTGCGTTTGGAACCCTGCTGCACGAAGGCTGGATGCTCAAACGCCGCTTGACGTCACGGATCACCACTCCGGCCATCGACGAGATTTACACGGCGGCCAGGGCGGCCGGCGCACTGGGCGGAAAGTTGCTGGGCGCCGGAGGCGGAGGGTTCATGCTCCTGTTTGCCAAGCCGGAGGACCATGAGCGGATTCGCAGCGCTCTGCCCGGATTGTTGCAGGTTCCGTTTAAGTTTGAAGGCCTGGGTACACAGATCGTGTTTTATCAGGAAGATCATCTCATGCTCGACGACGTGTGGGCTCACAACTCGGCTGATACGGCCTCCCAACTGAAGGCCGCGTTACTCGGAAAGGCAGCGTGAAGATGGGCCGGTTTGCGGATTGCGATGTGGTCATTCTGTGCGGGGGGCTCGGTACACGCCTGCAATCTGTCGTGGCGGATCGCCCGAAATCGATGACGGAGATTCATGGCCGCCCGTTTGTGGCATGTCTCGTCGAACATTTTCTGCGCCATGGCACGCGTCGGTTTATTTTCAGCACCGGATACAAGGGCGACATGATCGAGGACTGGTTTGGCCGCCATCGAGGCGGGTATGAAACCCTGTTCGTCCGCGACCCCGCTCCGCTGGGAACGGGCGGGGCGGTCGCGCAAGCGATGAAGCTCGTTCGCAGCAATCCATTTTTGGTGCTGAACGGAGACTCCCTCTGTGAGCTCGATCCGGAGCGACTCCTGCGGTTCCATACCCGTAAACGCGCCCGCGCGACGATCGCGGTCACCCAAGCCGACTCACGGGAAGATACCGGAGCCGTCACGTTAGGGGAGGACGACCGCGTCCTGTCCATGGTGGAGAAGCCGCGCACCAGAACGACGGGCTATCACAATGCCGGCATCTATCTGTTCGATCGTACCGTCGAGGCGCTGTTTCCGAACAGTCGTTCCTGGTCACTGGAGCGCGAGTTACTTCCGCAGCTGGTCACCGAACCGTTCTATGGATTTGTCACAGCCAGCGCGCTGTACGACATCGGCACCCCCGAGCGCCTCGCGCATTTTCGCGAGGTCTGGAAAGACCCGTCAATTCATTTTCCGGTCACATCCATGCATCAGGAACAAGGATCGCTGTTGTAATGGCTCATCGGACAGTCCCGGGTTCACAGACAACGCGCCGATTGGCATTTTCATCGCGAGGTGAACGCCTGATCGGGCAGGAGATGTTCCGGGTCATGGATCGGGCTCAAGCCCTGGAGCGGCAGGGGTATCGCATCTATCATCTGGAACTCGGCAATCCCCGCATGGCTCCGCCGGGTGAAATCGTCGACGGCACCGTGCAGGCGCTCCGCGAGAAACAGCTGGGATATGCGCCGATGGCCGGCGTGAAGGAATTACGAGCCGCGTTGGCGGCTCGATACACCTCGTTGACGGGCGAGGCGCTGACCGACTCCCAGGTCGTGATCAGCCCTGCGAATCTCCTGATTCATCAGTTTCTGGACATCACCTGCAATCCCGGCGATCGCGTGGTGCTGTTCACGCCGGCATTTCCCTCCTACTGGGCCGCTGCGACGCATCAGGGACTTCAGGTCAGGCCGGTGCCGCTTTCTGAGCGCGACGGATTTCACCTGACCCGACAGGCCATCGATGACGCGCTGGCTGCCGGACCAAGGGCGATTGTCGTCAACAACGCCAACAACCCCACGGGGGCCCTCTACGATTCGACGATTCTGCGCGCGCTTGCGGCACGCTGTGAAGAGGCGGGGATCTGGCTGTTAAGCGATGAAACGTACGCCGATCTGACCTTCGATGGTTCGTTCGTGACCCTCGCCTCGGCGCGAGCCGGATACGTCGTAGCGATGTCGTCCTTTTCAAAGGTGTGCTCGATCCCAGGGTTTCGAACCGGATATGCCTTCGCCCATGAGGCGGTGGCGGCAAAACTCGCGCTCTCCAATTCCACCCTCTATTCCTGTCTTCCCCTGTTTACTCAACTGGGTTGCTTGGCCGGTATGAAGGTACTCGATACCTATGCGAACGAGGTTCGATCACGCGGCTCCCGCCTCATCGGATCCTGCCACGACCGCATCAACCGCTCCGGCATCCTGCATTGCCACAAGCCGGAGTCAGGGTTTTATCTGTTTGTCGATATCGCGCGCACCGGGCTCGACGATATGACCTTTTGCCGGCGACTACTGGACGATCACCATACGGCGGTCACCCCAGGCCGTAGTTTCGGCGAAGCCTACGCGTCGTTCATTCGCATAGCCGTGTGCGGGCAGGAAGAGGATGTGCACGAAGGCCTGTCGCGTACGATCGCCTTTGCGCAACAACTGGGAGGTTGCCGTGTCCAAGCCGCTTGACGTGTTGCTGATCACCCCGCCTAGTCGGGTACAGGTGTATCAGGAGTTGAGCCGGGACTTCGCCGCCATCGAACCGCCGGTCTGGTCTGGTTTGATCGCGACCTTCCTGCGACAACACAGCTGCTCCGTGGCCATTCTGGATGCCGAGGCAGAGGGGTTGAACCACCAGCAGACGGCGGATCGGATCGCCGCCATTGCGCCGAGACTCGCGGTCTTCGTGATCTATGGGCAACAACCGTCCGCCTCCACACAATGTATGCCGGCCGGCCGGAAGGTGTGCGAAATCCTGACTGCGCTGGCCGATATTCCCACGCTCGTGATGGGGACTCACCCGTCGGCCCTGCCGAAGCGCACCCTGCTGGAAGAGCCCTATACCTATGTCTGCCAGGGAGAAGGTCCTGCCACGATTCTCGGTCTGGTGATTGCCTTACGTGCACCGCAACATTCGCTTCGCGAAGTTCCCGGCTTATGGCACATGGAGAAGGGTGTGCCGGTCGGCAATGCGCCGGCGCAACTGCTGACGAATCTGGATTGCGAGGTGCCGGGGCAGGCCTGGGATCTCCTCGACATGACCCGCTATCGCGCCCACAACTGGCATTGCTTCGGCAATCTTGAGGCGCGGGCTCCGTACGCGTCGTTGCAGACGAGTCTGGGCTGTCCCTTCACCTGTTCGTTCTGTTGTATCAATTCACCCTTCGGGACTCCCATGTTACGGACCTGGAGCCCGGACAATGTCATTGCGCAGATCGACCGGCTGGTCCGGGACTATGGCGTCACCAATATCAAAATCCCCGATGAAATGTTTGTGCTGAATCGGCGGCATGTGATCGGCATTTGCGATCGCATCATCGAACGAGGATACCGGCTCAATATCTGGGCCTACGCCCGGGTGGACACGGTCCAGGACGAAGTGTTGGCGAAACTCGCGCGGGCGGGATTTACCTGGCTGGGGCTCGGCATCGAATCCGGAAGCCAGCATGTCCGCGACGGCGTCGAAAAGGGCCGCTTCGTCGAACGGGACATTGTGGCGACGGTCGACAAGATCCGCTCGTACGGCATTCATGTAGCGGCCAACTATATCTTCGGCCTACCGGACGACACGATGGAGAGTATGCGCGCGACCTTGGACTTGGCCCTCACGCTGAATACGGAATGGGCCAACTTTTACTGTGCCATGGCCTACCCCGGCTCGCCGCTGTATGACCTGGCGAAGCAGAAGCACTGGACGCTGCCGGATGATGAAGGCGGCCCCGGATGGATCGGTTATTCGCAACATGCTTACGAGTGCTCTCCCTTGCCGACCGACAGCCTCACGGCCACACAGGTGTTGGCGTTCCGGGATCGCGCATTCATGGAGTATTTCACCCATCCGGACTATCTCGGCATGCTCCGGCAGACATTCGGAGCGCAGGTCGCCACCCATGTAGAGGGCATGTGCCGGCACCAGGTCCGCCGTCGTCATCACGATGTGGTCACCGATGCAGTTGCGTAGCGACAGAGAGGGGAAAGGAGCGGTCATGATCAAGGTTGCAGACTTCATCATTCATACATTGGCGGAGCGCGGAATCGACAAGATGTTCGTGGTCTACGGCGCCGCCAACGGCGACCTGATCGATGCGTTTACACGCACCGCCGCCACGGAATACGTCGCCGTCATGCACGAGCAGGCCGGCGGGTTTGCAGCCGAGGCCTATGCAAAAGTGAAGGGCGTGCCCGGTGTAGCCATCGCCACCAGCGGACCGGGCGGGATGAATCTTCTCACGGCGATGGGCAACTGCTTTTATGACTCCGTGCCCTGCGTCTTTATGACCGGCCAGATCAATTCCCGGTTCCTCCGGCCCGATCCTGCCATTCGCCAGATCGGATTCCAGGAGACCGACATCGTCGCCATGGCGGCTCCGGTCACGAAGTACGCGAAAATGATTCTGAAGCCCGAAGATGTTCGGTATGAGCTGGAGAAAGCGCTGTGGCTTTGCCAGGAAGGACGGCCGGGACCGGTACTGTTGGATATTCCCCTCGATGTCCAAAAGACGATGATCGATGCCAAGAAGCTCATCGGCTTCGAGCCCCCGGCCGCCGTGAGTTTCGACCTCACGGTGGTCGATGAGCAGATCTCCCGGTTTATCACCGAGCTCCAACATGCTGAACGACCGGTCATTCTCGTCGGCGGCGGCGTCCGCCTCGCGGATGCCCAGGATGACGTGCGCGCCTTGGGACGGCGGTTGAACGTGCCCTGTTTTCCGACCTGGAATGCCTTGGACGTGATCAGCTCGGACTATGAAAACTACGGCGGCCGGGTCGGCACGTACGGGGGAGCCGGCCGGAACTTCGGAATTCAAAACAGTGACTTGCTGCTGTCGATCGGCAGCCGTATCTCCGGCCGCATTACCGGCGGCAATGTCCAAAGCTTTGCGCGCCAGGCCAAGAAGTTCCTGGTGGAAATCGATCCGGCCATGGTGCAACGGAAGTTTCAGCAGGTTCCTTTCGATGTGAACATTCTCTGCGACGCCAAGGTGTTCACTCAGCGCCTGTTGATCGCCCTCGATCGGCGGAGCAAACCATTGCCGAACTATTCGGGCTGGACAGAACGGGTGATGGAATGGAAACGCCAGTACGATCCCGTCCGGCCTGAATTTTTCGCCCAGCGTGAGCGGGTGCACCCCTATGCATTCATGCGTCGCCTTTCCGAAAAGATGGGTGCCACGGATATTCTCGTCGGGGATTGCGGCGGCAATATCGTCGTCAGCAACCATGCCTTTGAAACCAAATACGGGCAGCGGAATCTCACGAACAACGGCAACTCTCCCATGGGATTCTCGTTTGCCGGAGCGATGGGTGCCTGGTTTGCCGCGCCAAGCCGTCAAGTGGTCTGCACCATCGGGGACGGGGGCTTCAACATGAATCCTCAGGAACTGCAGACCTTCATCAATTACGGCGTCAAAGTTAAAACCTTCATTCTCAATAATCACATTTACGGAATCACCAAGGCCTACCAGGAGACCAATTTTCAGGGCCGCGCGGAGGCCTGCGGGCCGAAGGGCTACAACCCTCCCGATTTTCTGAAGATCGTGCAGGCCTACGGAATCAAGACGGTGGCCATCCACAACCATGCCGAGATGGATGCGAAGATTGAAGAGGTACTGCAATTCGACGGGCCGGTGGTCTGCGATGTGGACATGCATGAATTCCACACCTACGAGCCCAGGATCTTCGGATGGAAGACGCCCATCGAGGATATGTATCCCTATCTGCCGCGTGAAGAATTCCGAGCCAACATGGTTATCGAACCGGCTGAGGGCTGGATGAACCCGGAATACCCGGACGTCGTTCGCCGGAACGATCGGTCACAGCCGTAAGGGGACTGATATGTCGCAAGGTGCACGTGAGGCAAACCGAGTGACTCCGCTGGACGTTGAGTACTACCAATTCTGCCGCGAACAGCTGCGTCCCTATTTCGGTCGGGTGATGTGGGCATCGCAAGGACTCCCGCTTCGCCACGTAGTGATGCAGGAACTGGTGCGGCTGGAGGCCTCCCGGCAAGGTGCAGGTCCGTTTCATATTCTTGAGGTGGGATCATGGGCCGGGGGATCGGCTATTACGTGGGCCGAGGCGTTGACCCGGCATCATCGAGCCGACGGCCGTGTCGTCTGTGTGGATCCCTGGAAGCCGTATTTCGATGTGAAGAAGCGGCCGGACGCGGCCGTGTACCGTGAGATGTCCGACGCCTTGGCCAACGATACGATCTACGAGTTGTTTCTGCATAACATCACCACTGCCGGCCATGCGGGGCTGGTCCTTCCGCTTAGAGGGGCCGCCACAGCCATGTTGCCGGCCCTTCCGCGGAACTATTTCGATCTCGTCTTTGTCGACGGCGACCACTCCTATGCGGCAGTGCTGGCGGATATTCAGGCGGCCGGGGGCCTGATCAAGGATGGGGGCGTCTTGTGCGGTGACGATCTGGAACGTCAATCATTCGAAATCGACCAGGCCTATGCCCGCACTCAGATCGAGTCGGACTACATTCGCGATCCGCGATCGGGGCACGAATATCATCCCGGCGTCACGTTGGCCGTGGGGGAACTCTTCGGTGAAGTGTCCCAAGTGGCAGGGTGCTGGGCGGTGAGAAAACGCGGCACTGGTTGGGAACGCTTCGACATGTCACCGGCGCGCTGTTCTGAGGATCGTATTCCCGCTCATCTCATTCGCCGGGACCCCACGGTGGATCAGGAGTTTCAACGCTGGCGGGAACAACGAAGCCGACCGGCGAGTGTGGCTGTGCCCAGGGGAGCGGAACGCGGCGAACAGGTCCGGACTGCTTCGGCAGTTTCCAGAGCTTCTGTCGCCGCTCCTCGGCAACGAGCCCTGTTGATTCAATTGGATTTCCAAACCTGGGCCACCGCACGCCCTTGGACCTATAGCGCAGCTTTCGGTGTGCAGGAAGGTTTGCGGGCGAACGGCGTCGAGTGTGTCACCGTGCCGGCAATCGCCGAGAACGCCTGCTCCACGCCTGCGTCATGGGTCTACCATGCCAGGAAGGCCCTGGCCGGTCAGCACTTCGATCAGGTATGGCTCTGGCTCATCCATACGCCTCTCGACCAGGCTACGCTGGAATGGGTCGCTCAATTGGCGCCGGTGCGAGTCGGGGTCCTCATGGAGTCGCTTCGCTACGATGCGGACGACTATTCCTGGGCGCCACAGTTGAAAGGTCGTGCCGCACACTTGGAAGCGCAACTTCCCTATTTGACCCATGTGCTGGCGCCGGACGAGCAGGATGCCGCCGAGCTCCGGACGCGTGGATTCGCCAACGTGCTCTGGTGGCCGCCGATGGTTCCGGAACGGTTCATCGTTACTCCCGCCGGCGCTCCGACCCAGCCACAGGCTGTCTTCCATGGAACGCCGTATGGGCGGCGACAGCATTGGGTGAGTGAGCCATCACTGAGCAGGCGTCTGCAATACGCGAAAGGGGCTCAGCCTCCTACGAACAATCAGCAGTTGTTCGATCAGTTGCAGCAAGTCGCGGCCCAATACCTGGCAGAAGGCCATGCAGTCACCGACGAGGCTATCCGGGAATATGCCCAATCCTTGCAACAGATCCGCCTCGCCGAATTCAACGAGTGGATGGGGCACCTGGCTCAATGGCCGGCTATCGTGAACCTGCCGAGCCTCGCCAAATTTTATGGCGGACGGGTCATCGAAGCCATGGCGGCCGGTCGACCGGTGATCTCCTGGGACATTCCCGGGCATCCGAAGAACAGGGGACTCTTCGAACCGGAGAAAGACATCCTGCTGTTCCCCCAGGATGCGCCTGAAGCCCTTGCCGGGCAGATCGACCGGATTCTGCATGATCGCGCATTGGCCGAGTCCCTGGCTCAGCGGGCGCAGGGCAAGATCAAACGGTATCACACAGCCGAACGACGCCTTCAGGGAACCTTGGAGTGGATTCGCACCGGACAGACTCCGGACTATGGCTTGTCGGAACAGGCAAACTCCCCATCCGCAGCCCAGACCACGGTTCCGGCGCCTGCAGCTCAATCCTCGCCGTCCGCCACAGGGTTGCCGACGGCAGACCCGATTTCCCACCCATCAGCCAAGGTGTCTATGGATCAGAATGCCTTTTATGTAGACCTATTCGTGAACAAACCGGCTTGGTCGACACCCGAACCGAACGCCGATGAAGCGGCGCGCTGGTCGAAGATTGCGTCGTTCCTTGAACATGTCGTGCGACAGACGCGGCGCGAGACTCCCGGTCGCACGCTACGGATTCTCGATGTGGGTTGTGGCCGGGGATGGCTGACGAATCTGGCGACAGTCTATGGGACCTGTGAAGGCATCGAGCCGGTGGCCGGCGTGGTCGAGCATGCGCGTCGGATGTTTCCCCACATTCGGTTCGAGGCGGGCACACCCGAGACGGTGTTGGCCAGGCCGGACTTCATGCCGTTCGATATCGTGCTCTGTTCAGAAGTCATTGAACATGTCCCCCATCCAGAGAAGCCGGGGTTCGTCAGCCAACTGGCGCAGCTCCTCACCAGTGAAGGCTATCTCATTCTGACGACTCCGCGCGGGGATGTGTGGGAAGAATGGCGACGCATCGCTCCGCCCAATCAGCCCGTTGAGGATTGGGTGACGGAGCAGCAGCTGGGCCAACTATTGGCCGACGGTGGCTTTCATCATTTGGGGCTGGAACGCATTCCGATCGAAGTGCCTTCCCTCCGGTATTTCCCGGCGGCCACCGCCCATGACTATCGAACCAAGACACTCATGCCCATTTATCAGGTCTGGGCCTGCCGTCGCACGGCGGCGACGGGGACGCACCCGGTGCCGTTTACACGACGACCGATGGTGTCGGTGATTGTGCCGACCCATAATCGACCGGACCGTTTGCGCATGGCCTTGGAGAGTCTCAACTCTCAGCAGTACCAGGATTTCGAAGTGATCGTGGTCAATGACGGCACGACTCCGGTCGAATCCGTTGTCGCTGAGATGAACTGTGCCGGACGAACGACGCTTGTGAATCATGACCGCAACCGGGGACTGGCAGGGGCGCGCAACACCGGCCTTCGCCATGCCACCGGGACCTACGTCGCCTATCTCGATGACGATGACCGCTTCCTGTCCGATCACCTGGGCACGCTCGTCGCCTTTCTCGAACGTGGCACCCATCAGGTGGCCTACACCGATGCCTGGCGTGTCACCGAACAAGAAGCGGGAGCCGAATTGCGTCGTGACCGGCCCTACTCCTATGAGTTCGATGCTCAGCGTCTGCTTGTTCACAACTATATTCCGGTGCTCTGTCTGATGCACCGGCGGTCCTGCCTCGATGAGGTGGGCTTGTTCGACGAAAGTCTGTTCGTCCATGAAGACTGGGATCTCTGGATCAGGCTCGCCACCGTCTATCCTTTTGCGCACATCGCGCAGACGACCGCAGAGTACACGTGGAGAACCGACGGCTCATCGATGACCAGTCACGATCACGATGCCTTCTGCCGCACCACCGATATCATTTATCGAAAATACTTTCCGTACGTGGCGGCGCAGCCGACAATGCTGGAGGCACAACGACACCATTTGGCGGGGCTGAAGGGCCGGGCGAAGAAGCCATCGTATGCCTGCTCGATCGTTATTCCCGTCTGGAACAATGCGGCCTTGACCCGGCAATGTCTGACGGCGCTGGCGGAGGTCACCGACGACGTGACCTATGAAGTGATTCTGGTCGATAACGGATCGACGGACGGCGTGCAGGATTTTCTCCGGACGCTCGGGGGTGACGTACAAGTGATCCGTAACGAAGAGAACCTCGGATTTGCCAAGGCCTGCAATCAGGGCGCGCGGGCGGCACGCGGCGAATTCCTGGTGTTTCTGAATAACGACACGATTCCATTGAAGGGATGGCTGTCGGCGCTGGTCGAGGACATCCGCGCCCACGCGGATGTGGCAGTGGTGGGCAGCAAACTCCTCTTCGAAGACGGGTCGATCCAACATGCCGGCGTTGCCTTCTCACGTGAATGTCTGATGCCTTACCATATGTATCGCGGAGGGCGCGCCGAGGCGGCCTGTGCAAACAGACGGCGCGAATTGCAGTGCGTCACCGCCGCCTGCATGCTCGTGCGTCGTCGTGTTTTCGAGCAGGTGGATGGATTCGACGAAGGCTATCGAAACGGGTTTGAGGATGTCGATCTCTGTCTCAAAATTCGGAAGCAAGCGTGGAAGATCGTCTATCAACCCAAGAGTGTGCTCTATCACCTGGAAAGCAAGACACCGGGCAGGAAAATACATGAACTCGACAACAGCCAACGCCTCCGGGAGCGCTGGGGCGACTGTTGGTGGCTGACGGATGAAGATCTCCTGCACTTTGAGGACGGATATGCCCTTCACACGCATGTCACCGACGGCATGCTGAGCTATCGTCTTCAACTGATTGTCGATCCGGAGATCAAAGCCCAGCGCGAAATCCTGGCTGACGTGCAGCGAGCCGCCCATCGTCAGGACATCACAGCTGTCTCCGCCTTCCTCGCGCGCGTGGATGAGTGGCCCGCCGACCCATGGATCCTGCGTTGGGGGGTGCTCGTCTGTCTCGGGGTCGCCCAACCCCAACTGGCTATTCCATTCTGGCGACGCATCCTCACCTTCGAGGAAGACGCCTATGCCCGTATCGGACTGGCGAAACAAGCGCTGGAAACAGGTGCGTTCGATGAGGCGGACTTCCATTTGACGGCGCTGCTGCAACAGGACCCTTCGCATGGAGAAGGTTGGCTGCTGCGCGGGATCGTGGCCATGCAACGCAACGCGTATCAACAGGCGGAAGAGGCGTTCGAGCGGGCGAAACTCTCCGGTGCCGATTCACGCAAAGCCTCCTTGGGCATCGTCATGGCGGCGATGGGTGCCGGGCGGGCCGAAGCAGCCTGGTCGCAATTGATGACCCTTTGTGCGAATGAGCCGGACGACGAAGAATGTATGCATTGGCTGCTCCGATGCGGAACCATGCTCCAACGGTGGGAGGCGGTCGCCTCGCGACTCGCGGCATTTGTCGCCCGCAATCCGGGCAATGTCGCCATGCGGTTTGCCTTGGCAGGGGTGCTCTTGCGATCCGGACGGCGAGGGGACGCGCAACGAGAATTCGAACGGCTGCGCGCACTGTCCCCGACATTCGAAGGAATGGACGAACTGGCCAGGCAACTGGCCGAGGCCGAGGGCCAACTGGTTCCAGACCATGCTGCATGAGTCCACACAAAACAGCCGGGCGATGCTGATCCAACTGGCCAGATTAGGAGATCTGGTGCAGTCCCTTCCTGCGATCGAAGCCTTGGTGGATGCCGATCCTGAAACGCCATTGGATGTCCTTTGTTCGGCCCCCTTGGCAACGGTCCTTGGTGAAGCTCGAAACATCGGCCGTGTCATTCCCTGGGATGGCGCGCGATGGCGGGCCTGGGGCGAGCAGTGGTCGGAAGACCCGCACGGAACTCTTCGCGCCGCGCAGGCGTATCTTGCAGGGCTCGGGGAGAGCACCTACGGCCGGATCTACCCGCTGAATCAACACAACCGTAGCCTTCTGCTGACGCATCTATTTTCCAGCCCGAGTGTGCGCGCGGATTGGGACGACCGTTCAGAGGCGCGCATACGTCCATGGGCCGAGTATCTCCGGCAGATCGCGACACGCCGTGGGAACAATCGGGTGCATCTGGCCGATGCCTGGTGCGGCATGAGTGGAGTCAGGCCACGAGGTCGGGCGCCGCTCTTCCAGCCTCCGGCCGTCGAGCTTCCCGACGACCTCGCTCCCATCGGCGAACGGCAGGGTCTCTGGATCGCGTTGGTCACCGGCGCAGGAGAGACGGATCGTTGTGTCTCACCGGCCACATGGGGCCGATGGACCAAAGAGTTTCTGACACAGACAGACGCAGGACAGGTCGTGCTGATCGGAAGCGGACGCGAGCGTGAAACCGGACAGGCCATTCTCGAATTGATTCCCACGTTGCTCCAAGGGCGTGTCTGGGACGCGACCGGCCGCACAAGCATCCCTCAGTTGATGAAGCTCCTCCACAAGTGCCGATGGGTAATCGGAGCCGACACCGGTCCGCTTCATTTGGGGACGTTGATGGGAAGTCGAGCCATAGGATTCTATTTTTCTCATGCCCGGGTGCACGAAACCGGCCCATACGGAGAAGGGCATTGGGTGTATCAACATGCCACGCAGGCCCCGCCTGACAGCTGGCCCATCAGGGAAAGTATCGCGTTGATCTGCGACGACCAGCGTCGTGCGGCGGCCGATTGGACTCTCTGGAGGAATCGTATGGACCACTGGGGGACGAGTTTTGATGACGGTTCAGAGCAGGAGCGCGTCGAGGGCGCCCGCGCGACTGTCTGGCGAAACCTCTCTCCGACACTGTGCGAATCGGTTGCCGCATGAATATGTTCAACGACAACGTTGCCCGGTTGGCCCTAAGGGATGAGCCTCTCGCTGCGGCGGTGAAGGCCTCGGCGGGCGGCGCACTCACGATCGAGCCGGCGCGGAGCGGCGTGCCTTCGGCGCGACGATCCGGCCGGTGGATTCACAGCGCCTATGATCCGCTCCGCGAAGCGGACACCTGGGCCGAAACCCATGCGCCCGCCTGTCGGGAAGGTGAAACCGTCGTCGTGGCCGGCGTCGGGCTGCTGTACCACGTTGAGGCGCTTCGGAAAAGACTGGCATCGGACATTGTGGTCGCGGTGCTGATCTCCGATCTCAACGAATTTCATGATGCGCTCGTCGCACGGCCCCTCGGATCATGGACCGACCACATTCTCTGGCTCTCCGGAACGCCGGTCGAGATCGCTGACCGGCTGAGCAAGACGGGCCGCGCCCTGCGCTGTCTGTCCTATGCTCCGGCCACACACACGGATTCAGACTTCCACAGTGCGTTCGAGGAAGCCTTACGTCGCGGAGTTGCGCGACAGGCGGGTGGACAGCTGACGATTGCGCTGGTGGGGCCCATTTACGGCGGTTCGCTGCCGATTGCGCGTTATGTGAGACGGGCTCTGGAAACCCTCGGGCACAAGGTGCACTGGATCGATCACAGTGTGCATGCGTCAAGTTATGAGGCGATGGGGACACTGAAAGATGCGCGCAATCGCCAACTGATGCAAGGTCGCATGGCCGAAGTCTTGAGCCAATGGACCTTGGCCTCTCTGGCCGAGTCACCTCCCGACCTCGTCTTGTCGCTGGCTCAGGCCCCGTTGACGTTGCCGGTGCTCGAACATCTCCGCAAGAAGAAGTTGCTGACCGCCATGTGGTTCGTGGAGAACTATCGCCACTTGACCTATTGGCAACAGATGGCGCCGGGGTATGACTACTGGTTCGTGTTTCAACGGGGGGCCTGTCTCGATGCCTTCCGGCAGGCGGGTGCTCGGCAGGTCAGCTTTCTGCCCATGGCGGCCGACCCCGAGCTGCATCGCCCGATGGATCTGTCGGATGAGGAACGGCGCACCTATGGTGCGGATGTCTCCTTCGTCGGCGCAGGGTATCCGAATCGCCGGCGTCTGTTCCCGGCACTGTTGCGCCGACCCTGGTCGTTCAAACTCTGGGGGAACGAGTGGGACGGAGCCGACGAGCTCCAATCCGTCCTCCAACTCAACGGCGCACGGATCGATACGGACACCTGCATGAAGGTGTTCAACGCCACGGCGATCAATTTGAATGTCCATTCCACGACCGGCGCGGGCCTTGATCCGCAAGCTGATTTCGTCAATCCACGGACTTTTGAACTGGCAGCCTGCGGCGCCTTTCAGTTCGTCGATTCTCGCTCCCAGTTGCCGGAATTTTTCACCGACCGGGAGTTAGTCTCGTTCCGGAACTTCGATGACATTCCCGGACTCGTGGGGCCATGGCTCGGAGATCCGGTGGCTCGGCAAGCCATGGCCGCTGCCGCCCGCACACGTGTCTTGGGCGCGCATACCTATGTGCATCGGATGCGGGACTTGTTGGGACACATCGGATTGTCTCAGCCCGATCGAGTCGGGGCCGTGCTGCGAGGAGACCGACAGCAAGAAGCCCTGCTCTCGCGTTGCGCCGGAGATGCGCCGCTGGAATCGCTGCTCAAGGCCTTTCCTGCCGGACAGCGGGTTGAGTTGAAGGATGTCGCCGCACGAATTCGCAGCAAAGGCTCGACCGCGACACTCAAGCGGGAAGAATTGATGGTGTTGATGTTGGATGAATACCGGAGCGAGACACGCGATCTGTTATGAGCAAGCAAGTGCTTCTCATCAATATCACCCGGATGGGCGATCTCGTGCAAATGGGCACGTTGCTGCAACGCCTCCAGCATGAGTGGCCGGGAGCCGCCGTCGATCTGGTCGTGGATCGACGCTTCGCTCCGATCGCGAAACTCCTGCCTCATCTCCGACACATCATCGAGTATGACTTTCATCGCCTGGTCGACGAGAGTCGCGCGCAAACGAAGGATGTCGTGACCCTCTACCGTGAGATGACAGGCTGGGCGGCGCCGTTAATCGAGGCCCGGTACGACCGCGTCGTAAATTTGACCTTCAATCGCCGGAGCGGACTGCTGGCCTCCTACGTCGGCGCCAAAGAGATTCGAGGCATCGCGGCTCCGAAAGACGGGGACGTGGCCATCCATAACCCGTGGATGGCCTATTTGACCGATGTGCACAGTCAACGGCAGTTCAATCACTTCAATCTGGTAGATATCTACGCCTTGGGCGGAAGCGGTACCGGACCCTTTGCACCCTTGTCGCTCGACATTTCTCCGGACACAGCGCAATGGGCACGTGATTTTTTTGCACCGTACGGCGGACAACGGATGCCCTGGACGGCGGTGCAAGTCGGGGCCAGCGATCCTATGAAGGCCTGGCGACCGGAACTCTTCGGGCAGACCCTGGCCGCGCTGAGTCGGCAGACACCGGTCGGATATGTCTTTATCGGGACGGAGAGCGAGCGGAAGGCGATTGAAACCGCACAGATGGCCTATCGGCAAGCCGGTGGCCGCGGGCCTCTCTGCGACGCGGTCGGACGGACCACGCTGCCTCAGCTCGCTGCGGTGCTGGCCCAGTGCCGACTCCTGTTGACCAACGACACCGGCCCCATGCACCTCGCAGTAGGAGTGGGCACTCCGGTGATCGATCTCTCGGTCGGGCATGTCGACTTTCGCGAGACGGGTCCCTATGGACCGGGGCATTGGATCGTCCAGCCGGATATGGGGTGCGCGCCCTGCGGATTCGATCAGGTCTGTTTGCACCACGCCTGCAAGGATCGGCTGGTGCCGGATCAAATTGCCGCGCTGTGCCTGCATGTGCTCAATGGAGGCGCATTTCCAGAAAAATTAACCGGCATCAAGATCTATCGGTCCCGCGTGGATGAGGACGGGCTGGGAAGCACTGAACTTCATGCAGGACGGGAAGATCCCACGGTCAGCTGGTATGGCCGATTCTGGCGGCGGTTCTGGTTCGAGCAATTTACGGGTCGTCCCAGTCTGGTACCCATGGTTTCGGAGCCTCCGCCCGACTGGAAGGAGAGCATGGCACTCCTGGATCGGCTTATGCCTCTCGCGGCCAGGCTGGTATCCAGAGCAGAGGAACTGGTTCGTTTGACCGCCCGACGGCCGTTGCCGATCAGTACCCTGCAGCAGATGCAGCTTGAGGAGAGCGGGGAGCGTCAGACGGTTGTGGCGCTCAGTCTCCAATCCCCGGCGACCGCATCCCTGGCGGTGGCCCTCGTGCGAGATACGCACAATGACGACGGCCACGAACTCACCGGCATGGCTGAATGCCGGCTCGCAACCTATCGACGCTGGCGGAAACGACTGCATACGGTCGCGGCCGGTTTCCGCTCGTTCAACACAGCCCAGGGATTCGCACCGCGTGGAACCACGGTGGCCATTCCCATGGCGCGTATCGGGTAGCGGCAGAAGACGTACGTTTGACACTCGGCTAAAGGAGTCCGATCATGCATATCACCCTCGACGGCGAACAGTGGCAGATACCGGATGACACTTCTCTCATGAACGCCCTGGCGTTTCTCAGCGACAAAGCTCATGCCCAACATCGCATCGTGACGTCGTTGACGGTCGGCGGGAAGGCCGTCAGCGATCGCGATTTGGATCCGGCCTTTTTGAATCAACGGGGGCAGGATGTGGGAGAGGTGTCCGGGCGGTCTCAATCGCTGCACGCCATCATTACAGATGCGAAACAGGCCATCGACCGGTTTGCCGCGCAGTTGCGAGCCGATGGCCTGGTCCTGCTCGGCCCGCTCCGCTCGGGAACCGGGCAGGTGGGAACCATCGATGCCTGGCTGGGCCGTCTTGCAGATTATACCGAAATGCTGGAGGCCGGCCAGACACAGGGTGTCGCAGGACTGTCATCCGCACCGCTCCTCCCGTGGATACAAGAACTCCTGGGCGCGCGAACCTTCGCCGACCCCATCCGGGTCGCGGATCTGCTGGAGTATGAATTATTACCCCTGCTCACTGAATCCAGTCAGGCTGCTTAGTGCTCATTGCTCTCCGATAGGACACCTCAACGGATGATGCCTCCCATTGCACCCGTTTTCTGCCTTTCATGGCGCTCTTAAGTCTTCCCGACAGCCTACCGATAAGGGGCACAGCAATACGGTAGCAAGGCGCAGCGGGGATGTGGCCACATCTTCACCAGACCTGGTTACCACCTCGTCGGCACGGACGCTGGCGACTTTCCGGTAGTAGTGCGGAAGCTTCAGGAGGAAGTAGTCATGGCATTAGTCGTCAATACCAACGTTTCATCTCTGGCAGCCCAGCGTAACCTTTCGATCAATCAAGCCCAATTGGGGCGTTCAGTTGAACGATTGTCCTCGGGCTTGCGAATCACCCGTGCGGCGGATGACGCCGCCGGATTGGGCGTGTCCGAAACATTGCGGGCGCAGATCCGCAGTATCAATCAGGCCAATCGAAACGCCGGTGACGGCATCAGCTTGACCCAGGTCGCCGACGGTGCCGCGGCCACGGTCGGCAGCTTGTTGTCTCGTATGCGTGAGCTGGCGACTCAGTCTGCCAGCGGGACGCTGGGAGCAACCGAGCGCTCCTACCTGGACCAGGAGTTTGTTGCGTTACGTTCGGAAATCGATCGAATTGCGACAACGACCGAATATAACGGTCAGCCGCTTCTGAGTGGAAGCAGCAACACGTTTGAAGTCTTTATCGGTTTCAAAAGTGGATCGGGCAATTCGTTGAATGTGGCATTGGCCGATCTCGACGTCGCGGCGGTCGGATTGACCGGTGCGAGTGTGTCGACGGCGGCAGCCGCACAGACCATGCTTTCCAATATCGACAGCGCCATCAGCGCGGTGGCAACCGCCCGCGCGAATTACGGGTCGATTCAAAGCCGGTTCGAAGTCGCGATCCAGAACTTGACGGTCACGGCTGAGAACTTTACTGCGGCGGAATCTCGGATTCGAGACGCGGACATTGCCCAAGAGACATCTGTGTTCACGAAGAACCAGATCCTCACCCAATCCGGCATCGCGATTTTGGCGCAAGCCAACTCGTTGCCACAGCAAGCCTTGGCGCTGCTGCGAGGATAAGGCATCAGCCGCCGGATAGCCCTCCCGTATGGGAGGGCTATCCACGGATTGAACCGAGGAGGGTAACATGGTCCACCAGGTTTCGAATCACAAGGACCTCCCCGCAGCCGCCACCCATGCGAGCCAGAGCGGACCTCAACATGCCGTTGACAAGAAGGCTGAGGCCCAGCGCCCTGAACCTGAGACGTCCACGACTGAGGTCAAAGGGGAGGTCAAAGGAAAGGATCTGGAACAGGCTCTGTCGCGAGTACGTGAAGTGTTCCAGAAGGCAGACTCCAGATTGGAGTTTAGCGTCGATCCGGATCTGGATCGGGTGGTGGTCAAGGTCATGGACGGGGATTCCGGAACCGTGATCCGCCAGATTCCGCAGCAGGAAGTCATCGATCTTGCGAAGAGGTTGGAGACGCCGACCGGGCTGCTCCTGCACCACAAGGTGTAACCTGCTTCACGACATGAAAGGGATGTCATGGCGATTAGTTTCGGCGGGTTAGGAAATGGTGTGGACTTTGGTCAAGTCGTCTCAGAATTGGCCAAAGTCCAACGCCTGCCCATCGACGCATTGACGGCGAAGAAAAAGGATCTGCAGACCAAACTCACCGATTATGGCGCCCTCGGCAACAAGCTGCTCGCGCTTCAGAGTGCCGCGAATGCCCTCCGGCTTCCCAGCAGCTTCAATCGATCTACCAGCACCGTCAGCGATGACAACATTCTCACGGCTCAAGCCGGCGCGGGAGCAGCGACCGGCAGTTATACGGTGCAAGTCACTCAGCTGGCCAAAGCCAATCAAATTACGAACAAAGCCGTCAAGGCGGTCTCCGGCACCACTGAAGTAGTCTCGAACGGCGCCGGCACCTTTACCTTTCGGGTCGGAAGCGGCACGGATCAAACGGTCACCCTCAGCGCCGGCGCGACACTCGACGATCTTCGTTCTGCGATCAACGATCTGGGAGCCGGTGTGACCGCCTCCGTGATCAATACGGGAACGGAAGCAAGCCCGGCCTATCGACTGACGTTAACCGCAACCGCATCGGGCGCGGCCAATACCATCACCGTGGTGACCGATACGACCACTCTTGATTTCACGAACACGAGCGGGACGGGCGGCAACGATACGCTGCAGGCAGGGCAGAATGCCATCGTAGTGATCGGTGATCCCGACCAGACCACGATTTCGATTGAGCGGGCCAGCAATGTGATCTCCGATGCGATTCCGGACGTCACCCTCACGCTCAAATCGAAAACCGTCACGACTCCTGATCCGGAACCGGTCACGGTGAATATCAGCAACGACCCCGCGAGCGTCAAGACCAATATCAAAACCCTGGTGACTGCCTATAACGACATCGTGAAGTTCGTCAACGATCGGACCGGGTACGACATCACGACGAAGACCGGCGGGATCTTCTTTAACGAGAGCACGGCGAAAAACGTCTTGAGCCAGTTGCGTACGGCCATCTCCGGAGAGGTCAGTGAACTCTCCACCTATAAGTCGCTTGGCGCGGTCGGATTTAAAACGGAACGAGACGGGACACTCACTATTGATGACGCCAAGTTAGACTCGGCGATGGCGAGCAACTATGTCGCCACACGGGCCTTGTTTGTGACGCAGACGACCTCGAGCGGCATTGCAGACCGTATCGTGAAAGCGGTCGATTTCCTCGACAGCGTCGACAGCGGCGCCTTCACGGTTCGAAAAAACTCCATCACCAGCCAGATCAGCAGACTCACCGATCAAATCGGCCGCAAGGAAGATATCGCCTCGCAATATGAGGAGCGGCTGCGACTTCAATTCGCCTCATTGGATGGATTGTTACAGAAACTACAATCACAAACCAGCGCCCTTCAGGCGCTCAGATAAGTTATAAGGTCATTATGATCGCCACCGCCGCGAACGCCTATCAACAGACTCAAGTCATGACCGCCAGCCGGGTGCAACTGATCGTGCTGCTGTACGATTCCGCGATTCAATCGATGGAGCTGGCCCGGGAAGCCATTCTGACGAACCACTACAAGGACAAGGCCCGTTTTCTCGATCGCAGTATCGCGATTGTCGGGGAACTGTCCAGCGTCCTGGACTTCGAGCGAGGCGGGGAGATCGCGGTCTCGTTGCACCGGTTGTATGACTACATGGTGCAGCAGTGTATCCAGGCCAACCTTCGGCACAACGGCAAGCACCTGGACGGCCCGATTCGCTGCCTGACGACACTACGAGAAGGTTGGCACGTTGTTGCGAGGCAAGAAGCGGTGGCGCATGTCGGCAGCTAGTTCACTCGATACCGATCCTCTCCACGATCACCCCTCCATCGAACGGCTCACCATTCAAGCTCTGGAGGCCGCCCGGGCCGGCGACTGGGATCAAGTCGACGCCTGCTATAGCGCGCGCGGAATCAGGCTGGCCGCCTGCGAACTCGATCGCACAGTCGCGCAACAACTGCTGCGCATGGATGAAGAAGTTCGCGCGGCCATCCTGGTGGCGCAGGCCGGAATATCCGGCCAATTGGCCGATGCCGCTCAAGTGAAACGACACCTGCGCCAATTACGTGAAAGTAGCGGACAACTGGCTTCCGAACGTGTCACGATAGATCGTGAAGCCTGACGCGCTTGAGCCCGGGCGACATGCCTCGGTCGTGTTCCTTCACCGCAGAGGTTCGGTATGACTCCGTCACATGACCGGTTTCGTCAGGCCCCCCACACCGATAGCAAGAATGAAGAGCGTCGCGAATGGTTGCGCATCGAAGATCGCTTGCTACTCGAGTACCGTCGTTTCGACGAACCGGCCGAAGCCATGAACGCCCATCTCCCTCCGGCGACAGAAGATACGATCGCCACGGCCGTGTCGAAACCGACGATTGATCTGCTGGTCCGGGCAGGGGAGACGTTTGCAGGCTCGCCGTTATTACCCTGGGTCTCCAAAATCGACTGGATGCTGGAGACGATTCTCAAGTCCCTCGTGAAAAGTCATCCCGGGAGCGTCGCCATCGCACGGCTGACCGATGTCGATATCAGCGCCGGCGGGCTGGGCTTCGATACCCCGCGTC
>OCTV010000017.1_pt1 | contig 52391 bp, 51 predicted proteins | sample 1539101 | NCBI WGS metagenome assembly OCTV01 (sample SAMEA3991422, study PRJEB22521) | metagenome | biome: anthropogenic terrestrial biome; feature: sewage plant; material: sludge | place: Sweden | collected 2012-09-26 | reverse complement strand
TTTTTTTCCCTTAAGTCAAGAAGATAAAAACAATCCTTTTGTTATTTTTTATCATTTCGCTTCATTTTTGATGAATAATTTCATAAAAGAATCATAGGATAAGCCCACGCCTCACCTTATCACACAAAAAAGTAGCTTAGCCATATAATTCTAAGCTACTTTTTTAATCTGTTACAACTACCTTACACCATCTTCTTCAACTCATAAAGCTGGTTCATGGCTTCCATCGGTGTTAGATTCATGATATCAAGATTTCGGACAGCCTCTGCCAACTCATCTGTCCCAGCAAACAAATCAAGTTGCTGCATCTCAGTTGGTGTTTCTTGAACAACCGTCTTAGTCTGCAATTTCGGTGTATCTGCTTCTAATTCTGACAAGATAACCTTGGCACGTTTTAATAGCGGACTAGGCAAGCCAGCAATCTTCGCCACATGGATACCGTAAGATTTATCGGCTGGTCCTGGCTCTATTTTATGGAGGAAGGTCACCTCACCATTCGCTTCGAGCGTCGCGACATGCACGTTCTTCAAGTGCTGCAGGCTATTTTCCAGTGTAACAAGTTCATGATAATGTGTCGCAAACAAGGTTTTAGCACCGACATGCTCATGAATGTACTCGACAATCGCCTGAGCCAGCGCAATCCCATCATAAGTTGCAGTGCCACGACCGAGTTCGTCAAATAGAATCAGCGAATTTTTCGTCGCACGACGAATGGCGTGATTGGCCTCCATCATCTCAACCATGAAGGTCGACTGACCACTGATCAAGTCATCCGCTGCACCAATTCTCGTGAAAATGGCATCAAAAATCGGTAACTGCACCTTTTCTGCTGGAATAAAGCTGCCGATCTGCGTCATGACAACAGTCAAAGCAAGCTCCCGCATATAGGTCGATTTACCTGACATATTTGGGCCGGTAATCAACTGAATCATCGTCTCCGCATCAAATTCAATCGAATTTGGCACATATTCCTGAGCGCCCATCACCTTTTCAACCACCGCATGGCGACCATTGATGATATGGATTTCTTGCCCATTTTTAATGATGTCAGGCTGGATATAATGGTTGTTTTCGGCGACAACGGCTAGGGATTGTAACACATCTATTTCAGCGATGGTTTTTGCCAATTTCTGGATGCGAGCGATAAAGGTTTCGGTCTGATCTCGAACCTGTAAAAAGAGGTCATACTCTAGACTAGCAGAGTTTTCCCGTGCATCCAACATCTGACTTTCTAATCGTGATAAGGCTTCAGTACCATAGCGCTCAGAATTTTTCAGAGTTGCCTTCCGAAAGAAATGGTCAGGCACTTGCTCGCGGTTTGAATTGGTTACATGGAAATAGTAACCATCTTTTTTATTGTAATCAATTTTGAGATTATTAATCCCAGAGTTCTCACGTTCCTTGGCTTCAAGCTCCGCAATCCAAGTCGTACCATCACGCATAATCACACGATAGTCATCAAGCGTTGCATTAAAGCCATTTTTGATGATATTACCTTCTGTAATCGTGGCAGCGGCATCCGGATCAATGGCACTTGTGATCAATTCATGTAAATCAGGCATAGGATCCAACTGATTAATGAGATGGTTCAAAACTTCCGCCTGCATATCCGTCAAGACACCCTTAATCGCAGGGACATTGGACAGCGTTTGAGCCAGCTGCAACAAGTCCTTAGGATTAGCCTTGCCAAAGGAAACGCGTGAGGCCAGACGTTCAATATCGTAAACCCCTTTGAGTGTTTCCGTCAAGTCAGAGCGCTCAAAAAAGTGGTCCAAAAAGGTCTGAATAATCGCTTGACGTGTCTGGATAGCTGAAGCACTGACCAAAGGTCTGTCGATCCAAATCCGCAGCATCCGCGTTCCCATGGCCGTCTTGGTCTCGTCTAGCAACCAGTAAAGACTGCCGTGTTTTTTACCTGTTCGCGCATTTTGGAGCAAGTCCAGACTTTTTTTGCTGGCTGCATCCATGAGCAAGAAATCCTTGATTTCATAATGTTGAACCGCCTGCAAATGCGTCAGATGACGTTTCTGCGTTGTCATCACATAATTCAAAAGTTTTGAAGCCACAGCAATTTCTAGATCAGCTAAACTGTAATCAATCAAGTCGGCATTATCAAAGCCTATCAACTCTTGTGAGACGAGGACGTTGAGCTGTGTTTCAAGGATTTTGCCTTGCACATCCTCAGATGACAAAGCGTAGCCTGTCACCACTTCCCGAGCTTTAAGGGCAGAGATTTCATCGACTACGGCTTCAAAATCAGAAAGTGATGTGACAAAGAACTCCCCCGTTGCCAAGTCCAAGTAACTGAGGGCGTAGCTTGTTTGATCCCGATCAATAGCGACGAGGAAATTATTCTCCTTGCCGGTGTTGAGGGCATCAACAGCTGTCCCTGGTGTAACGATTTGCACGACATCGCGTTTGACCACGCCGACAGCTTTTTTGGGATCTTCCATTTGCTCCGCAATCGCCACCTTGTAGCCCAAGTCGATCAGGATATCAATGTATTGCTGAACGCTGTGATGGGGCACACCCGCCATAGGAATGGGATTATCGGCATTTTTATTGCGCGATGTCAAAGTAAGCTCTAAAATTTGCGCTGCTTTAACGGCATCATCATAAAAGAGTTCATAAAAGTCTCCCATCCGAAATAGCAAAAAAGCATCTGGATAATCTTGCTTAATATCCAGATACTGCTGCATGCCCGGTGAGATTTTTTCAGGTTTTTGTGCTGCTTTACTTGTCACGATAAAGTTCCTCGTTAATTTGTGATTCTAAGGTTTGTAGGAGATGCTGCAAGAGATCGTTTGCGACAACCAACTTGCGGCGGTAGTCCATAATCAAGGGTGATTCATTAAGTTGCGCTTCGATGATTTTGGAACGTGCCATAGTTTCTTGATATGCCTTGACCTTGTCAATTTTTTTATACAAGACGGCTTCTTTAGCCAGGACTTTCATCTCAACTTCAAGCGCATAGAGATCCTCAGCTGCTTTCAAGCGTTCTTCTGCTGCTTGAAAGGCTAGGACTGCTGGATGTTGAGAGACTTGGGCTAAGAGCGCCGCAAGGGCTTGATCATATTCAGCACTTTGGGTATCAGTGAGGTTGGATGGCATTTTGGATTTCTCTTTCAAAGTTTGCGGCACTTGCTTCATCTTGACAGGTGATCAATAAGGTATCTGCACCAGCAATCGTACCCAAGACATCTGAGCGATTAGACGTGTCAATGGCATCTGCAACTAAGTCTGCTTCACCTAGACCGGTACGAACGACAAGGATGAACATAGCGCGACTCACACTAATGACATAGGCTGACATGGTATCCATTAAGCTCATGGCCGTGCGAATCAAACCACTATTTTCAGGCTCACCCTCATAATCGAAAACGGTATAGAAACTGCCTTCTTCATAACGATTTTTAATGATCCCAAGCTCTCGAATATCTCGTGACAAAGTCGCTTGGGTCGTAGTAATCCCTTTTTCTAAAAGATGTTGGGAGAGCTCTTCTTGTGTTTCTATTTTGTTATTTTGGATTAACTGTCGAATAATCTTTTGACGTTCTAATTTCTTCATAATGTATATTATAGCATAAGATGAATATTTATGCTTTTATCATTTCTAGCAACAAGCCTTACATTTCTTCAGGTGCATCAACACCCAAAAGTCTGAGACTTTCTCTCAAGACGATGCCAGTGGCGTAAGCCAAAGCGAGACGCGCGTCCTTCTCCGCATTCTCATCCAAAATCCGCGTGTGGGCGTAGTACTTGTTGAAGGCTTGGGCGAGGTTGATGGCGTATTTGGCAATGGCAGATGGCTCGAAAGTGCGTGCTGCTCTTGCGATAACGTCAGGGAATGCTTGCAATAACTTGATGATTTCCCAGCTTTCATCGTCCGTTAGGGCAAGGGTTTTGCCTGCCACCGCATCTGGTTGAAAGTTTGCCTTGCGCAAAATTGATTGAATCCGCGCATGAGCATATTGGACGTAAGGGCCAGTTTCACCTTCAAATGAGACCATTTCCTCTAAGTTGAAGTCGTAACCGTTGAGGCGCTCGTTTTTCAAATCGTAGAATTTGATGGCACCAACACCGACAGCGTGGGCGACTGCGGCTTTGTTAGGTAGATCAGGATTTTTCGCATCGATTTGCGCTTGAGCGCGTTTGACTGCTTCATGTAGCGTTGGTTCTAGTAAGATGACATTGCCCTTACGGGTTGATAATTTCTTACCTTCTTTTGTCACTAAGCCAAATGGCACGTGGTAGATGTCGTCCGCCCAGTCATAGTCCATTTTCTTAAGAACAGCTTTGAGCTGTTTGAAATGTCCTGACTGTTCTTGACCAACAACATAGAGTGATTTAGCAAATTTATAAGTCCGTTTGCGGTAAAGGGCCGCAGCCAAATCACGCGTGATATAAAGCGTTGCGCCATCTGATTTCTTGATTAAAGCTGGGTTTTCAAAACCTTCAAGCTCAACCACAGTTGCCCCTTCAGATTCTGTTAGTAAGCCTTTTTCAGATAGGATATCAATGATTTCATCCATCTTGTCATTATAGAAGGCTTCACCGTTCATGCTGTCAAATTCAACACCTAATTCCGTATAGATGCGGTCGAACTCAACTAGAGATTCATCACGGAACCATTGCCACAATGCCAAGGCTTCCGCATCTCCGTTTTCAAGTTTAAGGAACCAATCACGCGCTTCAACATCAACTGTCGGATCATCTGCCGCTTCAGCATTAATTTGCACGTAGAGTTTGAGCAGCTCAGAAATCGGATTTTGACGGATAGCTGCTTCGTTGCCGTATTTTTTATAAGCCACGATGAGCATGCCAAACTGCTTGCCCCAGTCGCCCAAATGGTTGATCTTGACTGGATTGTAGCCTATTTTTTGATAAATCTTAGCCAAGGCATCCCCAATCACAGTCGAACGCAAATGGCCGATTGAAAAAGGTTTGGCGATGTTGGGTGATGACATATCAATGGCAACATTATCACCTGTTTGGTCTAGGGTCGCATAAGCTGTGCCTTCTGATAAAATTTCTGACAAGACTGCTGTCGCTGTCGCTGATTTATCTAAGAAAAAGTTGACATATGGACCCGTTGCTACGATTTTTTCAAAGCCTTCTGACGAAATCTTTTCAGCGATGTCAGCTGCGATCATGTTAGGTGCCTTACGCAAGCTTTTCGCCAAGGAAAAAGCAGGGAAAGCCAAGTCACCCATTTCAGATTTTTTAGGTGTTTCAAGTAAATTACTGATGGCTTCATTACTTAATGCATCACCCAAAACAGCTGCTAGCGCTTGGGATACTAATTGTTTATCATTCATAGTTTTAGTCAAGTCCTTAAAATAGTGTATTTATTACATTTTACCATATTTTTGAGGGGATGAGGGGATAAAAAATGACGCTCTCACCACTTGCCGATGTTGACGCCATTTTTTTATTCTTTACCATTATCCCTTTCACTACATAGCAAAGGATGATAATGGTCAATTTGTTTCATCAAATTCATTTTCGAATTTCTAGTCTGTTTAAACTTAATTTTTGATGTGTAATTTTATATTAATGATTATGCTCACATAACTGAAAAAAATCACTAACCCAATCCATGCACCTAGACTTAATTCCAAGTTGCCAACTAAGGTCCAAGTGGTGCTGATGGCAACTAGCCACCCGCCTAATGTGACACCACTCCAACCGTTGACCTTCAAAGCATACTTATATAATCTTTCTTGGGTTTCATCCGATAATTTGATATCGGCATAGGTCCTTTGAATTTTTCTTATGCGACGTTTTTCAAACAAGACTTTGAGAGGCGGTAAAAGCCACCACCAAAAAGTCACCTTACCGATGTCAATTTTTTTAGCAGCAGCATGTTTGCTTCTGATTTTCTCCCAGCCTGCTACTTCTTCATGTAGTTCAGTTGTTGCTTGTAGTAAAGGTGCACCAAAAAGTAACCAGGCACCTAATGTTTCTAAAACTAAAATCAGTCTATCCATCTCTTATCATCCTTATCAGCGAAATGACTTGATCTTTACTCAATCAGACATTTTCAATACTTGTTTTTATTTGAATTGTTATCATTATTCTATCACATTTTAAAATAACTTGCTTTTTCATTATCTAATCAAATAAAAATAAAATCCCTCTGGCTAATCAAAACCAGAAGGATTTTTACTATCACAGCTTAAAACTTGGTTTCACCTAAAGCGGCTTGCGCTGCTAAGTTCAAGAGTGACCATTGACGGTCGAAACCGGGTTGGAAGAAGAAATCTGCTTCTGCTAGATCTTCTAGGGTTAAACCAGTTGTAATGGCTAGTGCTAGTGCATTAATCTGTGCTGTCACGTCATAAGTGGACATGACTTGACCGCCAAGAATTTTGTGCGTATCTTGGTCATAGTTTAATTTAACGTAAACATCTGTGTTGCCATCGTTTTCCACAAAACTTGGGCGCAAGGTATCTTTGAAGAAGCTACCTGTTACGGCAACGTCAGAGCGGGCAGCTGAGAAATCATTGAGCCCTGTCATGGCGAATTTATAGTCAAAGACTGAAAGGGCACTTGTGCCCAATACACCACGGAATTTTTCAGTTGGTGTGTCTGCTTCAATATTGCGAATGACATAACGCGCTTCACGACGTGCTGTTGATGCCAAAGCAACAGGCGCATGTTTACCGCTTGCAATATTCAACGGCAAGATAGCATCTCCGACTGCGTAGACATCTTTTGCTGAGGTCCGCAAGTAATCATCCACTTTGATTTGACCACGAGGTTCTAGATCAACTAGACCTTTAAGCCATGCTGTATTTGGTGTGACACCTGCTGCAACAATGACGAGATCCGCATCAATAGTACCAGTCGCCGTCTCAACGCCAGTGACTGCATCATCACCGGCAAAACCTGTGATGCTAGCACCGAGTGCTAAGGCAATCCCATTCCCCTCAAAAACGGGAGCTAGGATGTCTGTTAAATCTTTGTCGAGGTAGTTACCAAGAACGTCATCGATCATGTCGATGATTGTCACTTTTTTACCTGCTTTGGCGAAAACTTCTGCGGCTTCGACACCGATATAACCAGAGCCGATGACTGCGACGTTTTTGACTGTCGGGTCTTGCATTTTTTCTTTGATTTTAAGGGCCCAATCACGACCGCGCATGAAGAAAATGTTTGCCTTGTCTGCGCCCGGAACTGGTAAAGCAGCTGGTGTGACACCGGAAGACAGAATGAGTTTATCGTAAGTATCTGTCAGGACGTCACCAGTTGCCAAGTTTTTAACTGTGACTTCTTTTTTATCGGCATCAAAACTTAAAACTTCATGTTGAGATTTGACTTTGCCACCACGTTTTTCGATGTCTTCTGGTTTGAAATTTCGAACATCATCAACACCTGAGACTTTGTCTTCTAAAAACAACTGCATCCCGCATGACAAGAAAGAGACGAAATCTCCTTTTTCATAAATCGTCACATCAGCGTCTGGGTACTTATCCAAAAGTTCCAATGCTGATTGGTGTCCACCGTGGCTTGCGCCAATAATAATAACTTTCATGTTGTTCTCCTTGTGTGATTTTATGACAACTCTAAAGACTGAAAATCACGAATTCAGTGAATAGAGAAAAGGCTTTCCATCTTTAGGATACAAAAATGAAAGCCTTTTTACTATTATTTTGTTTATAAATTTTGATCAGATTATCTACCGATATGACGACGTGTGTTATTAATTAGTCCCTTAATTTTTGAGGTGATCTCATCAGAAGCTAGGAGCGCTTCATTAGATAAGTGATTCCGGAAACGCCAGTAATGGAAAGGATTTTCTGGCTGGTTAATCCTCTCTAGACTCTCGTCTGGTAGACATTGTGAGGTCATGGCAAGCAGATCTTGAAGCGGGAAGATAGCTAGCATGGCATCAGAATTCATGTGGCGCTGGATAATTTCAGTCGCAATCTCTTGCGTCATATAGCCTGGTGCAGACCCCCACCAGTGCATGACATCGTTATAGTATCTTTGCGTGAAGCCCGCATCTTCTTTCCACCATTGACGCAAGGTTGATGTGTCATGTGATGAGGTAGAGACAACGGACAAATACGGTGCCCAGTCTAGATTATTGACAGCATGTGCACTATCTGACGGCATCCGCTCAATCATTAGGCGTAAAATTTGCAAATGCCACATGACATCTGGTACATTATCAGGGACCATGCCTAGGTCTTCTCCGCAGGCCAGCATATCTGTTGCGTTTTTAATCACGGGTAATTTTTGGTAGGCTTTTTCCTTCCAAAATTCATTATGGCGTGTATAGAAATAATCGTTATGTAGTCCCATCAAGTTTTGCTTGACTTGCTCATCGCCAAACTCACGGAAGCTCAAGGTGTCCATGAATTTGATCCGCGGATGATAAAGGCCAGGTGTTCGATGATCTGCTAGGAACAAAACATTTTCTTGCAGGGTAAATAAGATATTTCGTAAAGACTCATCTGAGACTTGTGCTTCTATTTTTTTCTGCGTGTTGTATTGCGCTTTAAATTGATAATTACCATTGCCACGAGACTCTAAAAACTCAGCGAAGATTTGGTCGTTATAAACTCCTGCTAGCTCCCTCACGACCCAGTCTCTGATGAAAGGCTGGACAAACCGCTCTTCCCCACCCCAACTGCTGAAAGGAATATGATAATTATTTTCAATTTCTTCAATCGTTAGACCAAGCGCGGGTGAGAATTGCCCCAAAAGCGCTCGAACACTGTGATTAGGAATCTCCCAGATTCTAAAGAAGCCTAGAATATGGTCCAAGCGATAGGCATCAAAATACTCACGCATGACGGTTAGGCGTTGTTGCCACCAGGTAAAGTTTGTTTCTGCCATTTTATCCCAGTTATAAGTCGGAAAGCCCCAGTTTTGACCGGTTGCCGAAAAAGCATCTGGTGGTGCACCGGTTTGCTTATCCATGTGATACAAGCTTTCGTCGGACCAGGCATCTGCAGAATCGTGGGCGATACCAATGGCGATATCACCTTTGAGGCCTACCCCTAGTGTGTGCGCGTAATCTGAGGCGGATTTGAGCTGCTCATGGAGTAAGAATTGGACAAAGTAATGGAGGTTAAGACCGGATGTTGATAATTTTTTCAGCTTATCCTTAGAAAACTTGGCAAACTCACCCCATTGTGAGAAGTCAGCTGTCTGATTCAAGTCTCTTAGGTAGCAAAAAGCTGCGTAGGGCTCTAACCAGTTACGATTTTTCGCAAAAAAGTCCAAAAAAGCCATACTGGCAAAAACAGTTTTGCTCATTTTTTCATAGCCAATCTTGATATAATGCCATTTGGCAGCCAAAACAGCTTCATAATCAATGGCATCTAGGGCATTCAGCGTTTTTTGCTGGGCATCAAAGTCCACTTTTTCTGCAGCCGTTAATACGTCACGAACAGCAGCCATGTCGAAATAAATCGGATGCAAGGCAAAAACAGATATCGCCCGGTAAGGATAACTATCTCGCCAGTCCATAAAGGTTGTTGTATCATTGATCGGCAGAATTTGAATTAAATCCATGCCTGATTTAGCTGCAAAATCGGCAAAACTTTTTAAATCCGAAAAATCGCCTACACCAAATGATTGCGCACTACGCAGTGAAAACACAGGTATAGCAACCCCTGTGTGGTAGGGGATACTTGTATGCGGTTCAAGTCTGTAATCTGTTGTAACCATGCTCTTTCTCCTTTGCCAACAAGGCTTTCAGACGGTGCATAAGCTGATCTGTTAGATGTACCATCAAAAGTCTCGAGTTGTTGCTTCATTTGACCAGCCATTCTTTACCTATCTTTTAAGGCAATTATATCACAAAATGTAACCGTTTTCACATATTTGTATTATTTTTGTTACTTCTGATGCTTATTAGTGCTTTAGAGCGATCAATGCCAGACGGTTTGTCCGAAAAAGCTACAAAAAAACCGCCTGACGACGATTTTTTAGTTTAATATTATTCAACTGAGAAAAGATATGGATAAACAGGTTGTCCACCTTCAAAAATCTCAACTTCAACATCTGGATACTTGTCCTCAAGTTCTTCTGTCAAGGTTTCAACCATTTGGCGGTTACCATCAGCTCCGATATAGATGCTGATAATCTCAGCATCTTCATTATCGGCTAACATTTTATCAAAGGTCTCTGTCAAGACGCCGTGCATGTCTTTGTCTGATACGACGATTTTGTTATCGATCATACCAAGCCAGTCATTCTCATGAATTTCTAGACCATCAATGGATGTATCTCTGACGGCATTGGTCACTTGACCGCTGATGACTTCTGACAGATTATCTGTCATATCCGCTACATTTTCTTCTAACGTTTTACTTGCTTCAAAAGCTAGTAGAGCTGTCAAACCTTGTGATACTGTCTTAGATTCAACAACTTTAGCAGGGATATCAACAACATCTGCAGCTGATTGTGCAGCCATGAAAATATTTTTATTATTCGGTAAGATAATCACATTGTGCGCATTCACTGTCTCAATCGCTTTGACAATATCTTCAGTTGATGGGTTCATCGTTTGCCCACCAGAAATCACGTAGTCTGCACCCATATCCTTAAAGATTTTAGCTAAGCCATCTCCAGCAGCAATCGCAATCACTGCGAATGCTTTAGGGGCAGTTGATGCTTTAGGCGTAGCGCTATTGGCTTCCTTGATGACTTGCGCATCGTGTTGCTCACGCATATTATCAACTTTAACTTTGACAAGCGCACCATATTTCAGACCTTCTTGCATGACAATACCAGGATCTTCTGTATGGACATGAACTTTAACAATCTCATCATCATTAACAACGAGTAATGAATCACCAATTTCATTTAAGTAATTACGGAATTCATCATAATCAAAAGATTTAGACACAGTTGGTCCTTGACCGATGCCAACCATGATTTCAGTACAATAACCGAATTTGATATCTTCTGTTGCAACATGACCTGCCACTGACTTGTGGTGCTCAGCATTAACCATTTCATCCATGACAGCTGGTGTCGCTTGGAATTCTTCAGAGGTTAAATACTCGCCCGTAGCTGCTGCGACAAAGCCTTCTAAGATATAGACTAAACCTTGACCACCAGAATCGACAACGCCGACTTCTTTCAGTACTGGCAACATATCTGGTGTTTTAGCCAAGGCAACTTTCGCACCTTCAAGCGCCGCTTTCAGCACGTCAACCGCATCATCAGAGTTTGCTGCTTTTTTGCCCGCAAATGCTGCAGCACCACGAGAAACAGTTAAAATTGTTCCTTCGACGGGCTTCATCACTGCTTTATAGGCAACTTCGACCCCATTTTGGAAGGCTTTAGCTAAATTTTCAGCGGTAAAAACATCCTCATCTTTAATTGCTTGACCAAAGCCACGGAAAATCTGTGACAAGATAACACCAGAGTTCCCTCGGGCGCCCATAAGTAAACCTTTAGATAAAATAGCTGCGACTTGACCGACTGTCTCACCAGTATTGTCTGAAACTGCTTTGGCACCATTGGTAATGGTCATGCCCATATTTGTTCCTGTATCACCATCGGGTACGGGAAAGACGTTAAGCGAGTTGACATACTCCGCTTGGTTATTTAAACGTGTGCTCGCTGCTTGGATCATCTCCTGAAACAGACTTGCATTGATTGTATTTGTCATCTTATTCAGCCACCACTTTCACATTTTGTACGAAAACATTAACTGAATTCGCTGTAATGCCCAGTTGGTTTTCTAAATTAAATTTAACACGTTCTTGCACATTTTTAGCAACTTCAGAGATTTTCACACCAAATGAAACAATCACATAAATATCAACATCAACACCGTTGTCATGAGCTGAAATCACAACACCTTTGGCATAGTTCTCTTGACGCAGAAGTGTTTTAAAATTATCTTTTACAGCATTTTTACTGGTCATGCCGACCACACCAAAAATTTCTGTCGTTGATGCGCCAACAATTGTTGCAATCACATCATTTTCGATGTCAACTGTCCCATTTTTTGTATTAATTGTCACAGCCATAATTTTTTCCTCGCTTTACAATCTAGCTTGTTATGAGTGGACCTAAATCTTTCGACTAGGCATGCTTTGTGTCTTGATGTCTACTGACAACACTTGGTCGCTATTTCCTACCAATCAACACCTTTTCTCTCATTTTATCACAATCCGGCTAATAAAAAAACCGTGAAGTCTTTTCACGGTAAAATAGATCTAACCAAACAAAGAGCTTTTGAATCATTTGGCCCAACGTATCGTAGACTCAAATTAACGCAAAAGCTTTTCTTTTGTTTTTCATTTGATCAAACACACGTCTTAAACGCGTTCAACTGAAAGGTTTTTAAGTGCACGAGCTGAAGCCCATACTGATTTCACTTTACCATTTTCAACGATTTTAATTTTTTGCAAGTTAGGTTTAACTTGTTTTTTCGTTTTGTTCATTGCGTGTGAACGGTTGTTAGCTGATGAAGTCTTACGACCTGTAAAGTAACATACTTTAGCCATGATATATTTCTCCTCGATGATTTTTTTGTTAGTCAAATTCATAACATACTAGAATATTATACCATGTTTTGACTTAAAAGCAAGAGATATTGTTGAATTATTTTTACAAGCCCTATCAGTTCTTATCTGGTTTACTTCCCCATTTTTTGATAACGGTATCATTTTTTTAAAATCAGATGTAAAATCAAGCATTTTCTGTTAAAATAGGACTATGGAAAATTATATTGAACAATTAACAGCTAAAAATAGCGAATACATTCACGTGGTGACGCGTGAACTTGTCAAAATCGGCAAGTCTGATGAAGAAATCAAAGCCATTTTATCAGATATTCTGCCACAAATTGTTGCCGCTCAAGATCAACGTGTGTTGGCTAAGGATATTTTAGGCACACCGTCCGAATTCACTGCCAAATATGCGCCTGCGGTTGTTGGAGGCAAATCTGGTAAAACAACGGCGAGTCAAAACGACAACGAGACACCTGTCCTCATGTGGTTAGACAGTTCTCTACTCATGCTTGGGGTTTTGGCCTTAATGAATGGGCTTATGGCCATCTTTAGTAAAAATGCTAAGACCTATGGTTTGATTACACTCATAACCATGAGTTTAGCGGCTGGTTTCGTGATGTATCTCATGTTCCGCCTCATCTATAAACCACAGAGCGAAGGCAAAAAAACAACGAACTTCAAAACTTTTGCCACTTTAACGCTTGCCTTTCTAGGCTGGATTACCGTCTTTAGTTTAACCATGTTGATTCCAAAAGAAATCAACATTTCGCCAGTCGGCTATGTTACAGCAATTATCGGTGCGTTGGCACTGGGTATTCGTTACTTACTCAAACGTCAATACCACATTAAATCAACCATGGCGACACAACCATCTCAAAAAGCCTGAGCTTTCCAAATCCTAAAATGAATCGTCTGAGAAATTTTTCCTAGACGATTTTTTTGATTGAATAATCCCAACTAGACTGGCACCTATATTATAAAAAAAGAAGCGCTCCTAAAGCTCTTCCCTTCATTTTACTTGCTTAACAGACAAGCTTTACATCTAACTGTTTGTCTAGTTTCAAAAAATATTACCGATTATCACTCATATTTACCAGCATTAGCACGGGAGACCTTGCGCACGCGCCCTTTAATCTTCTCAGCCTGCAAAGCCTTGAGAACTTGCTTGCCTTTACCGTTCAAAATCTCAACAAAAGTCGACACATCAATAATCGAGATAACCCCGATATCATCGCCAGTAATCCCCGGGATATTGGTAATCGCGCCAACCACATCACCTGCTCGCAACTTCGTTTTCTTACCGGCATTGATATGCAGTTTCATGATATCATCCTTAAAAACAGCACTTTTCGCTGTTTTGACGATCATTTCACGTTTTTGCTTAGCGGTAAATGTAGGTAAGCGCTTCTCGAATAGGCTGATACTTGGCAGTTGCATCTCAGCGATTTCTGCATCGATAGCCAGCTGCTCAGACTCAATTTTAGCAAAATCACTTCTTTGGGCACTGCTGACCAAAGAAACAGCCTGTCCCGTTTTTTCAAAGCGTGCTGTCCGTCCGATACGATGTGTATAACTTTCAGGATTATCAGGCAAATCATAGTTATAAACTGCTGCGATATCGGCCACATCAATCCCACGCGCTGCAACATCAGTTGCAATCAAAAATCTAAAATAGTTGTGTTTAAAGTCGTTAATGACACGCGTTCTATCGCGCTGTTCCATCCCGCCATGCAAGGTCTCTGCCTTAACATTTTTCTGAGCCAAGAAATCTGCGATGGCATCAACTGCTGCCCGAGTATTGGCAAAGATGATGGCTGAGTCAGGATTACCAAGCACTAAGAGTTGATAGAGGTTCTCTAACTTATCTGCTTTATCCACCAAGTAGAAAGTCTGATCAATCCGTTTAGCCACGGTATTTGTCGCCTTTACTTCAATCAAAGCAGGTTGCTTGATATAAAAGTCCGACACATCCATGACCGCTTGCGGTAGGGTCGCAGAAAATAGCGCAACTTGACGCTTGACTGGCAACTGCTCAAAAATCGCATCTACCTGCTCCATAAAGCCCATGCTGAGCATCTCATCGACTTCATCTAGGACGACGAACTTGACTTGATCAAGCTGAATCGTGCCCTGGTCGATATGATCCAGCAATCGTCCAGGTGTCGCGACAACGACGTGCGTCCGCTCTTTTAGGTTACGCGCCTGCGCTTGAAAAGAAGAATGACCGATTAAAGTTTCGACTTTAATCCGCTTAAAACGTCCAATGTTAAAGATTTCCTCGCCAATTTGTAGCGCCAACTCGCGTGTTGGTGCTAGGACAATAGCCTGCGGGCGACGCTCTTCCCAGACGATGTTTTCAACCAAAGGAATGGCAAAAGCCGCTGTTTTGCCGCTCCCTGTTTGTGATTTGACTAGCAAATCTTGGCCTTTGGCGAATGTTGTAATCACTGCTTCTTGCACCTGAGTAGGTGTCGTATAGTTTAAGGCCGTCAGAGCCTTCTGCGTTTCTGCACTAATCTGTAGTGCTTCAAATGTATTTTCCATATTGCCTGATTATACCATAAAAAAGGACTACTGACGGCTCGCATTCACTGTAAAATAAAAAAGAAGATCATCTTCTTTCAAATATTTAATGGAATAGATCAAACTGAATCAACCGGTCAACCCCAAACAGCTGTAGGATAAATTGTATGGCAATGACAACTGAGATAAATGCCAGAATTTTTTGCTTTTGGACTTTTCGTGTCGCAATCTGTGCTTTATAATTATCTAGTAGGCCTTGTTTATCTAGTAAAATTGAATCAACATATGGCGCTTTTTCGGACAAAATTTTCCAAAATTCATCCCAAGACTTGTCCTCTAAGACTGAAAAATTTAAAATTAGTAACTTTTGACCCGCCCTCGTTTCAAGTAAGTTTTTCTGAACTTTCTCAGGCAATGTGGCTGCTAAGACATCTGAAAAACCTAGTAAAATTTGATAGCCGTTCCCATTATCCTCAAAGGTTTCGTCGTAAGCCAAAAAGTCTAAATCATCAAGTCTGACAGACTTTAAAGCTTGTTCGGAAAACATTAATGTCTCTTGCTCAAATTTAAGGGCAAACGGATGAGCTAGCAAGCGTAAAGACAAACCGATTGCGAGAATGATAACTAAAATAGCACAGATAATTGGCAGGACAATCCCCACCCCATCTTGACCTAACGTATCCAAAATAGGTGACGCAAAAAATAGGAGTACGAAAAGAATACTCCCCAAAAATAAAACTATCGCAACACGCGAAAATAAGTCTCCTCGATCATAATTAACTGTCATGATTTTTCCCTCACAAGATGATAAGTTGTGACCGTCTTACCTGTCTGCCAATCACACACAACGAGTGAGGCAAATTTATTTTGATGTGCAGGATAGATCCAAATATATCTGAGATGTCTATCTTCTTTATTTAATTTAAATCCAAGCCAACGCATCTTACCATCTTTACCTTTACTGATTGTACGATTATGACTCGCATAATCATATCTGAACCAGATCTCACGTTCATCATCAGAAACACGAATTTGCTTAATGACGTTAGCCTTTCGGCTATCAAGCACAATCGATTCTCCAGTTTTCTCATCTGTTCCCTTATAAATACCACGCTGAGATTCTGGAAAATAATAAGCTAGCATCGGATAAATTTTTAACAAGGCTACTAATAATATCCCACTAGCAATTGCCAACAAAAAGACCTTCCATCCTAGTATCTTTACACTTTTCATCATTCTCCCAATTCTGTTATTATATACATATATTTTAACACATAAAACTTTAATTGTCCGTCCCTATTTGAGCATAGTCTAGTTGTACCCCTATCAAAAAGCGAAGCAGTGACAAAGTGTTCAGCCACTAAAAGAGAAAAGCAAACACTTTTACCAATTTCGAATTGTTTCTCAGAAACAATACGAAATTGGTATTTTTTATAATGGTCAATCCTGCTGATTGGTAATTCATCCAAAACGACACAATAATAGACTGTGACCGATTTCCATTAACACGAAAATCGGTCACAGTCTATTTTTTAGAGAACTTTTATCTCAGCCTCGTTTCAACTCCGTTAGCAGTTCACCAGAAAATTCAACTAAACTTTGGCTATAAGCTACAAAGCTAGACAAGGAAAAGAGAGACTTACGTATTTAGTTACGCAAGTCTCTCTTCAAAGTTATAGAGTATAGCGAAGCCAATCAACTTTGGCTAAAATTTTCAAGAAATTCGAGGCACGGCATGACGAAGCGTACTTAGGTACGTGAGCTATGATGTAACCAAGAGGTTCACCAAAAAATTTAGCCAAACTTTGGCTTAAATTTTCAAGAAATTCGAGGCACAGCATGGCGAAGCGTACTTAGGTACGTGAGCTATGATGTAACCAAGAGGTTCACCAAAAAATTTAGCCAAACTTTGGCTTAAATTTTCAAGAAATTCGAGGCACAGCATGGCGAAGCGTACTTAGGTACGTGAGCTATGATGTAACGAAGAAGTTCGCCAGAAAATTTAAGCCAAAGCGCCCATAGGATCCCACGGGAGAAGAACCTCCGGCTCAGCCTCATAGGCAGCCAACTCTTCAGCAGTCAAGAATTCTTTTCTGACAACGATTTGGTAAGTATATTCGTCCATCCAAGCATCAGATGCTGTGAAGTAACCTTTTTTACCAACTTTTTCGCCCCAAGAGTTTTCGACTTTCCATTTAAGGGAATTGCCGGCAGCGTCCAAGTCAACACCAGTCAAGACCATGGCATGCGTCATCAATGACTCAGAGTAGTCCAAACGGCTAGCTTTATCTTGTGTAAAGTCCAAATCCATAGCTGAGAAGTCATAAGCATCCATGGTCAAAAGACCATCTTGACGGTTGGAAACTTGACCAACATCACAGCCAAACCAAACTGTTTCACCAGCTTGCATTTGTGCGATTGCCAATTTTTTGAAACGGTCCATTTCAACATTCAAGTGACGGACATCACGCGCACCAATGACATTTCCTAAAAACTCAACCGTGTAAGATTTGTTATAAGGTTTGTCAGCAGTTGGTGCATTGATCACACTCACGTAGTCATCCAACTTGATGTCAACAAATTTTTCGTAAAAAGCTTGTGGTGTGATATCTTCGAATTTGTGGAATTGGTCATCTTTATCCCGGTATTCAAAGTCAAATTTTTGTGGTGGCAAGCCAAGTGTCATGGCAAGATAGTTGAAGATTTCTTGCAAGAGTTCAGCTTTTTTCGCAGCCACATCGACACCATTTTGGATCAAGTCACGCAAGATTTGTGCATCTTGGCGCAAGATTTTGTTAAGATATTGATCCAACTCACGGCTGGCACTTGATGAGATAGACTCAGGATAGATGTCTTTTGGCACGACACCATATTTTTGGAACAAGGCCACGACCATGTCCCATTGTCCGCCATCTTGTTGGGGCACATCAAGCAAGAATTTCAACTTGCGATCGCCGATTTCAAGATCACTTGTACCGATGATTTGTTCAAGGAACCAGTTTGATTTTTCATATTTGTCCCAGAAAAAGGTATAAGCTTGTGACAACTCGAAGTTTTCCAACTTGAACTCTGTCAAAATTTTATGACGGAAAGTGTTCAAAGCTGCAAACATCCAACAACGACCTGATTGTTTTTGGTTGCTGACGGGATCATTTGTCAAGTCAACTGAGAAAACAGGCAAATTCGCTGCATGTGATGCACGATTTTCAAGCGCATTGAGCAAGCCATTTTTAGTCGCTGCATTTTCCACTGCACTAAATTTGGCATTTTTTTGATAGTTATCAAATAAAGATTGTGTAAATTCTGATGTTAGTTCTGTCATTTTAATCCTCCAAAGAATAGTATAACACTTTTCTAAGCGTATCTCATAAATTTACTTTATATAATTCATGTCATAAAAATCGACTCACGCTAAGATAGCACAAGTCGATTTTCTCCTGACCTTACCGGTATAATCCGTTTTGATCAATGTAGGCCAGCACCTCAGCTGGCAATAAAAAATTGGGCCGATGATTGGCTTGTAAACTCTCTCGGATATAACTTGAGGAGATATTCAGCAAGGGTAAATCCATCATTTGAACGGGATATTTCGGCGTAGTCAAAACAGTTTGGTCACGTCTAACAGCCACGAATTGTACCAATTGCATCAGGTCATCAATCCTGTACCATTTTTCTAAATAATCTACCATATCGCCACCGATAATGAAAAAATACTCGTTTTCAGGATGCTCAGCGGTCAGTTTCGCCATGGTATCGTAAGTATAAGACTTGCCACCCCGCTTAATCTCTGACAAGTTAAGCGTCAACTTGGGATAGTCCTGCAAGGCAAGTCGTAGCATCTCTACCCGGTGTTTGGCTGAAATTGTCGTTTTGGTATCAACGTGCGGTGGCTCATTTTCAGGCATCAATTGAACTTCATCCAAGTTCAATAGTTGCTGGATTTGATCCGCGATGAAGAGGTGGGCGTGATGAACCGGATTAAAGTTCCCCCCTAAAATACCGATTCTCATGCGCGCCAGAAATCGTCAAATATCGTGATTGGTAGATGACGTTTATGCTCCGTTTTCAGCCACCAGTTCTCGATGACAGCACGCGCGTCCGTAGCAATCTCACGGCCTTCCAAGTAATCGTCGATGTTATCATAAGTCACACCTAGTGCCACTTCATCAGCTAAGCCTGGTTTGCCATCTTCTAAATCCGCTGTTGGGATTTTTTCATAGATCGTTGGATCTGCTTCTAGATAAGCTAATAACTGCTTGCCTTGACGTTTGTTGAGGCGGAAAAGCGGTAAAATATCCGCACCACCATCACCAAATTTGGTGAAGAAGCCTGTGATGTTTTCAGCTGCATGGTCCGTCCCAAGTACAGCACCCGAATGGGCACCAGCAATGGCATACTGAGTGATCATGCGTTGGCGTGCCTTAATATTGCCTTTGTTAAAGTCTGTAATGTCAAGACCAGCCTCAGTCAAGGCCTCAATTTCACCGTCGACAGCGCTTTTGATATTGACCGTCAAACTGACATCTGGTTGGATGAAAGCCAATGCTTTTTGAGCATCATCTTCATCATGTTGCACGCCATAAGGCAAACGAACAGCGATGAATTGATAGGCAGCATCACCTGTCTCAGCACGCAACTCTTCGATAGCAAGCTGTGCCAAACGACCAGCCAAGCTCGAATCCTGACCACCTGAAATGCCTAAAACGAGACTTTTCAAAAACGGATATTGTTTGAGATAATCCTTCAAAAAATCTACAGAGCGTCGCACTTCCTCTGCTGGTGAAATCTCAGGTTTTACCCCTAATGTTGCGATAATGTCATCTTGTAAGGTCATTTATAAACATCCTTTCTCACTTGGTCAATCAGTTTCATTTTATTATCCCAGACATCCTGCGCCAAATCGACAGGGTAATCTTGCGGATTTAAATCACGTTTATACTCATCCCATAGATCATCTAACTTCTCTTTAAAATAAGCCTTGATTTCTGGCAATGCTGGCAAATCATAAATCAACCGACCTTTTTCAAAGACAGGAACCAACAAAGGTCTCGCTGTGAAGTTGGTCAATTTTTTATTAATATAAGTGTAGGTTGGGTGGAACATGAAAATCTCATCTGATGCATTTGGATCGACATTAGCAAACGTGATATAGTCTCCCTCAGATTTGTTCTTATCCAAACTGCGAATCCGCCAGACTTGTTTTTTACCTGGCGTTGAGACCTTCTCAGCATTACTTGAGAGCTTAATCGTATCACGCATGTCACCAGTCTCCGTTTCAATCGCAACGATTTTATACACGGCACCAAGTGCAGGCTGATCATAAGCCGTGATGAGCTTTGTTCCCACACCCCAGACATCAATTTTAGCCTTCTGCATCTTGAGATTAAGAATGGTATTCTCATCTAAGTCATTAGACGCATAGATTCTCGCCTCAGTAAACCCTGCGTCATCAAGCTGTTCACGGACTTTCTTAGAAATATAAGCCATGTCACCAGAGTCGATACGGACGCCTTGGAAATTAATCTGATCACCCATTTCTTTTGCGACTTTAATGGCTGCAGGCACACCGATTTTCAGCGTGTCATAAGTATCCACTAGGAAAACACAATCTCGATGCGTTGTCGCATAAGCTTTAAAAGCATCATAGTCATTACCATACGCTTGGACCAGCGAGTGGGCATGTGTGCCTGATACCGGAATACCAAAAAGCTTCCCTGCCCGAACGTTAGAGGTCGCATCCGCACCGCCGATCACAGCAGCACGCGTCCCCCAAATCGCAGCATCCATTTCCTGAGCTCGACGTGTACCGAACTCAAGTAAAGGCTCATCACCAATCACCGACTTGATCCGCGCCGCTTTGGTCGCAATCAAGGTTTGGAAGTTGACGATGTTGAGGATGGCTGTTTCGACCAACTGGCACTGTGCCAATGGACCTTCAACTTGAAGAATCGGCTCGTTAGCGAAAACGAGATCACCCTCCAGCGCCGATCTCACGTCACAAGTAAAACGTAAGTCAGCGAGGTAAGCTAAAAAGTTTTCAGGGTAGCCTAGCTCCCGCAAATAAGCGATATCATCAGCGTCGAAATGGAGGTCTCGCAAATAGCCTACGACACGTTCTAAACCTGCGAAAACGGCATAGCCATTCTTAAAAGGCATATCTCGGAAGTAAACTTCGAATACTGAATTGCGTTCAGAAATCCCTTGTTCGAAATAGACTTGCATCATGTTGATCTGGTAGAGATCGGTATGTAATACTAAATTATCTGTCATGTTTTACACCATTGTTTCCAACATTTTGATCAATGTCGCAGCAGATTTTTCACCTGCTTGGACAATAAATTCGTCAAAACTATCTGCCGCTTGACCATCCGCTGTATCCGAAAGGCTCCGAATCACAACAAATGGTTTGCCGAGTGCTGTTGCAGCTTGGGCAATCGATGCCCCTTCCATCTCAACAGCAAGAACATCTGGAAAATGCCCTTTAATCGCTAGCTGTTGCGTTTTAGACGAGATAAATGAGTCAGATGAGGTAATCAAACCAACCCGTGCTTCAGGGGCCGCTTTCTTCAGCTCTGAGACAAAGTAGGCGCTACTGTGATAGTAAAGTTCCTGCCCCGCCATCTGCCCAAAGGCATAACCAAAGGCCGTCACATCAACATCATGATAGGCTAGTTTATCTGCTACTACAACATCACCAACTGCTAGACCCTCACCAACACCACCAGCTGAGCCACTGTTAATGATGCCATCGACTGCAAATAAGTCAACCAATAAGCTAACAGCAATCGCGCTCATGACTTTCCCAATCCCTGACTTAACTAAGACAACATCATGTCGTCCGATAACTCCTGTATAAAATATAAACCCATGATGACTGGCTTTTTCAGAATGTTGCAGCGTTTCTGCTAGGATTTTTAACTCCTCATCCATGGCTGCAATAATGCCTATTTTCATCTTCTCTCACTTTCTCGTCTGCAAAACTAATGACTTGATCTTATCTATTAGGATTAGACAACTTTGTTAAAATTTAAAAACTATCACCGTGATAATAATCAATAAAACGACTAAAATCACGATATATTTCGTGATTTTTTTCCCCCGCTCTTCTCTTTTTTGAGATTCGATGCGGCGGCTTTTATATACTGAATTCTTTTCCAATTTCGCTTTTTGCGGCGCAAATTGTTTGATCAGCTGGGTATCATCTTGTCTGGCTTGTGCGATTTCTCGCTCAAGACGTTCTTTCTCTCGTGCCGCCTGCTGAATCATCTCATCTGTTAATAAGGGTTTAGGCATTCGTTTCTAGCTCCCAATACTGAATAGCCATAATCGTTTTGGCATCCTGAATCTCACCATTATGGATGAGTGCTTTTGCTTCAGCCAAAGTCACTTCATGGCGTTCCAAAACTTCATCATCGTCATGAGGCCTTGGTTGATCGACTTTTCTTAAATTATCGGCCTTATAAAGGTAAATCTTCTCACTACAAAAACCAGGCGCTGTATAAAACTCAGCGATTTTTTTAACAGACTTAGTCGTCATCCCAGTTTCTTCTTCTAATTCACGTAACATGGCCGCTTCTGGATTGGCATTTTCACCTTTTTCAAGTTTGCCTGCAGGAATTTCATAAATAACTTCTTCCAAAGCTTTGCGAAATTGACGAACCAGAATCATTTTTTGCTCTGGGGTGATTGCTAATACAGCAACGCCTCCATTATGAAAAATGATTTCTCGCTTCGCAAGTCCCAAGTCCCCTGGTAAAGCAACAGTGTCCAATTTGACATTGATTACCTGTCCATTAAAAATAGTTTCCCGACTTAATGTTTTTTCTTCGAAATCTTCAAAATTCATCATTTGTGTTATCCCCTATTGGCTTTATTTTCCCCGTTTACATTATTAAACTCGTTTAACATCTCTCAAAATTAAGGACATCAACTTTCATGATAACTTGGCATGAGCTTTGCCCGTCCAACTTTATTAACTTGACGTGCACGTCCAAAAGCCATCTCATCTTCATGAACATCATCTGTGATAACAGAGCCCGCAGTGGTAATGGCATTTCTACCGATAGCAATCGGTGCAATCAAAGACGAGTTACTGCCAATAAAGGCATAGTCTTCAATCTCTGTCTTAAATTTATTAACACCATCGAAATTGACTGTGATGGTCCCCGCACCAAAATTAACGTGTTCACCGACCATGGCATTACCGATATAAGTCAAATGGCCAGCCTTAGTCCCAACACCAAGTGTAGAAGCTTTGACTTCAACGAAATTACCAATATGGACATTTTCATGCAGAATGGTTTCTGGGCGCAAGTGAGCGTATGGACCAACATTTGCGCCTGGTTCAAGCACTGAATACTCAATTGTTGAGTTACGCACTTCTGTATTGTGATGTAATCTAGAACTTTCAATCCGGCTACCTGAAGTGATATGTACGCCCTTACTAATGACCGTTTGACCCTTAATCACAACATTAGGCTCAATGACTGAATCTTCACCGATCTTGACATCTGCATCAATATACGTCGTTTCTGGATCAATCAAGGTCACACCATTTAGCATGTGCTTGGTATTAATCCGATCACGCATGATTTTTTCAGCCTGTGACAATGCCACACGATCATTGACCCCGATAGATTCATTAAAATCATCCAGAACAAAAGCTGAAACTTTTTTAGCATCATCTTTGAAAATTTCAATGACATCTGTCAAATAATACTCACCTTGCGCATTATCTGTTGTGATATTGCTTAGGGCTTCAAAAAGTGCACGATTATCAAAGATATAGGTTCCAGTATTGATTTCCTGAACAGATTTTTCAAAGTCGTTGGCATCTTTTTGCTCAACAATTTTAGCCACATGACCATCTTCTCTGATAATCCGACCATAACCAGTCGGATCTTCCGCAATGGCTGTCAAAATCGTCGCTGTTGCTTTCTCAGCTTGATGATAAGCAAATAACTCTTCCAAAGTTTCAGGACGGATTAAGGGCGTATCACCTGCGATGACGAGCGTCATACCATGCAGATTTTTCAGCAAAGGCTCTGCGATTTTAACCGCATGACCAGTTCCTAACTGTTCCTCTTGTTTGACATAAGCGACATGTTCAGGCAAAGTACCCAAGACATCTGCCGCCCCATGACCAACAATGGCAATCGTTTTTTCAGGTGCAACAGCACTCGTCGCTGAAACTACGTGCGCGAGCATTGTTTTCCCAGCAACTTCATGTAGAACCTTTGGTCGATCGGATTTCATCCGCGTCCCTTTTCCGGCAGCTAAAATAATGGCGTATTTGTTCATTTTGATATTACTCCTTCATAAGCTAATAAGACGACTGCTTTAATAGGCAGAACCTCTATGCTTTTCTATGTTTTTCGTTTTGATGACGCAAAGTCGCCAAAATAACAAAATCCTTAAAGCTATTATACCAATAAACTTTAATTTTGTCTTAAATGATGCGGTTCCAACCCCTTTTTATACCTGTTTAAGATACTAAACACCCCTCACTTTTCATTTTTTCCAAAAACTATATCCCGACAGGAATCAGATTTGTGGTAAAATGAAACAAATAAACGAAAAGACATAAGGAGCTACTCATGACAAATATTGGTTTTATCGGCGCAGGGAAAATGGCATCAGCGATTATTAAAGGCCTAAATAAAGACAAATTCAGCGTTCACATCTCTGGCCGCAATATTGAGGAGACCCAGAAAACTGCCCAAGCACTTGGCGTTAATGCAGCACCCAGTCATGCTGACCTGATTCAAGCCTCAGACATCATCGTCCTAGCAGTCAAGCCTTATGTTGTTGCAGATATTTTAACTGAACACAAGACCGAGAAACCTATTGTCTCTATCGCAGCAGGTATCACGCTAGCTGACCTCAGCGCCATGACAACTGACACGCAACCTATCGTCAGAATTATGCCCAATATCAACGCGACCATTCAAAAATCAACCACTGGTATTGTCAGAAATGCCTATGTTTCAGACGATGTTTTCAACACTGTCAAAGCGATCTTTGAAAGCGTCGGCAGCGTCCATGAACTGGCAGAAAAAGACTTCGGGACTTTCACAGCCCTAGCTGGTAGCTCACCTGCCTACATCTATATGTTTATTGACGCCATTAGTCGTGCTGGTGTCCTACATGGTATGCCAAAAGATGTCAGCACCAAAATCGTCGCTGAAACTGTCCTCGCCAGTGCTGAAATGATCCTTAAATCTGACGAAAACCCTTGGACCTTGGTTGACAATGTCTCAAGTCCCGGTGGTACAACCGTTGCTGGCGTTGTGAGTTTGGAAAAAAATAACTTTGTTGCCACAGTAATTGACGCTATTACAGCGACAATCGAGAAAAATAATACTATGAACAAATAAAATAGAAGCACAAACCATCACAACCGGTTTGTGCTTCTATTTCTATTCTCAGATCTCTTGCTTTAATCCAAATCTTCCCCATGACTAGCGATGACTTGCTTGTACCAAGCGAAGGATTTTTTCTTAATTCGTTTCAGTGTGCCTTGATTGGTATCATCCTTGTCTACGTAAATGAAACCATAGCGTTTGCTCATTTCACCAGTAGAGGCTGATACCAAATCAATCGCTGACCAGGTCGTATAACCAAGCAACTCAACACCATCTGCAATAGCTTCTTTCATCGCTTTAATATGATCACGCAAGTAGGCAATGCGATAATCATCCTGAACTTGCCCATCTTTATCAACCGTATCCTTCGCGCCTAAACCATTTTCAACTAAGAATAAAGGCTTTTGGTAACGGTCATATAGGGTATTCATCGTAATTCTAAGTCCTAGAGGATCAATCGCCCAGCCCCATTCACTTTTTTCCAAATAAGGATTTGGCAATGACTTGACAACATTCGCTTCACTTGACTGTGTCATCTGATGACTGGCACAACGTGAAGCGTAATAGCTAAAGGACACGAAATCAACGGTATGCTTCAATATCTCAAAGTCAGCCGCTTCAGTTTTCAAGTCAATCTTTTTTTCACGAAAGAGACGCTTGGTATACCTTGGATAGTAGCCACGAACCTGCACATCGATGAAAAATAAGTTTTCACGATCTTTATTTAAAGCTGCCCAAACATCATCTGGTCGGCAAGTTTCAGGATAAAAATCCCCACCTGCTAACATACAGCCAATTTGATTTTCTGGATTAATCTCATGGGCAAGTTTCGTCGCGAGACTGCTTGCAACTAAGACATGATGTGCCGCTTGATATTTAACCAAGTCATGATTTTCACCTGGCTTGAACACCAAGCCTGCGCCTGAAAATGGACTGTGGAGTAAAATATTAATTTCGTTAAAGGTCAGCCAATACTTGACTAGCCCATCAAAAGCCTCAAAACATGTTTTAGCATAATTGACGAAGTGGTTGATCATCTCACGACTACGCCATGAGCCTATCGTGTCAACCAAGTGCATGGGAGTATCAAAATGGCAAAGTGTCACTAAGGGTTCTATGTCATACTTGCGACATTCTTCAAAGACAGATCGGTAAAATTCTAGTCCTTTTTGGTTTGGCGCTGCTTCATCACCCTTAGGAAAGATGCGTGTCCAGGCGATGGATGTTCTGAAGACTTTAAAGCCCATTTCTGCCATAAGTTTAATGTCTGATTTGTAAGTATGGTAAAAATCAATGGCCTCATGACTGGGATAGTAAGCCTCAGGATCTAGTGCTAGATTTTCTTCTAGGCCTAACTTGACTTTGAGGCGATTAGAACCGTGCGGGATGACATCGACCGTTGATAAGCCTTTTCCGTCTGCTCGATAAGCACCTTCAGACTGATTGGCTGAGATGGCACCTCCCCATAGAAAGTCAGCTGGTAATGCCAGCTGCTCCTCAAACGCCTTTCTAGTAGATAAACTTGTCTTTTCTTTTGTCATGGTAAGCCCTTTCTTTTTATCCTGAAACCATTGTAACCTTATCTTGTAGGATTTACAATTTTTGGGGATATAAGAAAATGTGTACAAAAAAAACGAGCGCGAAGGCTCGTTTTAATCAGTCTAAGACTTATTTCACAACTGCAGTAGATGTGATGACTTCAACTGCTTTTTTAGCTGCGATGTCATGTTTGAGCATGTCAGCTGGCAAGAGTTTTTCAACTTGCTCTTTAGGCATGTTGTAAGTTTCAGCCAATTCAGCAACTTCAGTATCAATCTCGTCTTGAGTTGTTTCAAAGTTTTCAGCAGCTGCAACAGCTTCGATCACCAAGTTTGTGCGAACGCGTTTGTCAGCATCGCCTTCAAATTGTGTGTGAAGTTGTTCTTCTGATGTACCAGTCAATTGGTAGTACATGTCAGCTGAGATACCTTGTTGTTGCATGTTACCAAGGAACTCATTCATGGCACGGTGAACTTCATCGTGAACCATTTCGCCTGGCAATTCAACGATTTCAGCGTTAGCAACTGCAGCTTCAATCGCAGCAGTTTCAACAGCATCAGTGTATTGCGCTTCTTTTTCTTCAGTCAATTGTGCTTTGTATTTTGCTTTGAGTTCAGCCAAAGTTTCAACTTCTTCGTCGATATCTTTTGCTAATTCATCGTCAAGTTCAGGCACTTCTTTTGCTTTCACTTCATGGATAGTTGTTGTGAAGACAGCTTCTTTACCAGCTAAATCTTCAGCTTGGTAATCTTCTGGGAATGTTACTGTTACTTCAACAGTTTCACCAGCTTTGTGACCAACCAATTGTTCTTCATAACCAGGGATGAATGAACCTGAACCTAATTCAAGGCTGTGGTTTTGTGCAGTACCACCATCAAAAGCAACGCCGTCAACTTTACCTTCGAAGTCAATAACAACAGTGTCGCCGTTTTCAGCAGCGTCTTCTTTGATTACTAATTCAGCAAGATTTTTTTGAGCTGCTTCGATTTTAGCATCAACATCAGCATCTGTTACGTCTTTTTCAACATCAACTGAGACTTCAAGGTTTTTGTAGTCACCAAGTTTTACTTCTGGTTTTACGATAACGTCAGCTGTGATTTCCCAGTCTTCACCTTTGTTCATTGATTTGATATCAATTTTTGGTTGTGCAACTGGATCAATACCACTTTCAGCAACAGCTGCTTCATAGCTTTCAGGCAATACAGCGTTCAAAGCTTCTTCGTAAAGTGCTTCTTCACCATACATTTTGTTGAAAACAGTACGTGATACTTTACCTTTACGGAAACCAGGTACGTTAAGGTTCTTTTTAACTTTGTCAAATGCAATGTTAAGGCCTTTAGCGATTGTGTCTTGACCAATTGTGAAAGTCAAAGTCCCGTTATTTACACCAGTTTTTTCAAAACTTGCAGTCATTTGTATTTCTCCTAAATTTATAATCTATTTTATTTCAACTTGTTCATTTTAGCATAATCAGGCTTAAAAATCAAGAATCATCCCCGTCATTTCGCTATTTTTAGACGTTTTTGATGATTTCCGTTATTTTCCACTCAATTTAGTGATAAAGTCGTGCCAAACACTTGGTTTGAAGATGTCGGTTGGATTTTTACCACCAAGTCCCCCATAACCTAGCATGAGACCTAACACAATCGCCAAAATCACTAAAATAACGACGAGCAAGATCAATGAAATGCGCAGTCCCAAAAATTTAACGGTCCGCTTAAACATAGGCAGTCTCCTTATAGTTGATCCGTTTGATATCCGCACCTAGACTGGCTAATTTTTCATGGAATTGATAATACCCGCGGTCTAAATGTTGTAAGTTACCAACCGTTGTCGTCCCTTCAGCTACCATGCCTAACAAAATAAGCGCAGCACTAGCACGTAAGTCTGTTGAACGTACTTCAGCACCAGACAGGCTGCCACCACCTTGAATTAAAGCTGTATTTCTCGAAATGTCGACAAAAAGCCCCATCCGACGCATTTCTTCTAGGTGTTGAAAACGATTTTCAAAAACCGTTTCGATCATGATTGACTCACCCTCAGCAATGGCCTGAGCTACTGTCATTTGCGCCTGCATATCCGTTGGGAAACCTGGATGTGGTAAAGTTTTAACGGTTACAGGTTTCAGGGTTTTAGGACCGATAATTCGAATCCCATCCTCTTCTTGGATAATATCCACGCCCATTTCTGAAAGTTTTGAAAGCAAAGGCCGGTTATGTTCACGAACAGCATCCAAAATTAAGACATTGCCTTGGGTAATGGCTGCTGCGACCATGAACGTTCCTGCTTCGATACGGTCTTGCACGACATTATGTTGTGCGCCATGCATCTGTGTAACACCTTTAATGATGATCGTATCAGTTCCTGCACCTTTGACATTAGCACCCATTTTGTTAAGTAAATTGGCAAGGTCAACGATTTCAGGTTCACGCGCAGCGTTTTCCAAAATCATCGTCCCTTTGGCAAGGGTCGCTGCCATCATAATATTTTGCGTTGCACCGACTGATGGGAAATCCATATAGAAATGCGCGCCATGGAGCTCATCTGCTTTTGCTTCAATAAAGCCACCGTTTTGTGTAATTTCTGCACCCATGGCTTGCAAACCACGAATGTGCAAATCAATCGGGCGTGAGCCAATGGTACAACCACCTGGCATAGAAACCCGGGCATGACCATTTCGAGCAAGAATCGGCCCTAATACAACGATAGACGCACGCATTTGGCTAACATACTCGTAAGGTGCTTCAATCGCGATATCTGTCGCAGCTTGTGTCACGACGCGTTTCTCATTTTCGTCGAAAACCAATGGGATATTCAGATGTTTCACCACGGCATTCATCGTGTAAACATCGCTAAGAATCGGCACGTTATTAAGCACCGTTTCTCCTTCAGAAGGCAAAATTGTCGCCGCTAAAAGTGGCAATACAGCGTTTTTAGCGCCTTCAATTTCGATTTGACCTGTTAATCGTGTGTGACCACCGTTTACTATTATTTTATCCATCATTTCACTTTCACATTTTATCTTATACAAAATTATATCATATTTCTTATTTTCATGTTTAAAACACGGACAAAGCCAAAAAACGCTAGACTAAGCTAACGTTATCACTATGGTTTGAACTTATTTAAGATAAGCCTTGATTTTGTCTAACTGATCGCTAGGAACAGACATCATCATCTGACGTCCCTCAAAAGCAAGGGGGCTGCCATCAATCTGCTGCGTGACATACCCAAAAGGTGCAATCAAGACCGCACCAGCCGCATAATCCCAAGGAGATAGATTGCTGAAGTATCCCCAGATCTTGCCATCTAAGATATTCACATACTCGATACCCGCGCTACCAATCGCCCGCACACCCAAGCTTTCATGACTCAAGTCTAACAAGCCACCCGCATTAGTCCGGTACATATAGGTATTGACACCGATAAGACTTTGGCGCAAAGGTTTGACCGTCAAGTGAATCTGCGTCTCATTTTTATAAGCGCTTGTGCCGTCACCCCAGTAAAGATTGTCATTCATGACATCCAAAATGACACCAATTTTACCCACACCGTCTTCATAATAAGCCAGCATAACCGCAAAATTATCTCTTTGGACGATGAAATTCGTTGTCCCATCAATTGGATCTAGCACCCAGACATTACCGTCAGAAATATCATGTCGCACGTCATTTTCTTCCGCTAAAACAGAGTCTCCGGGAAATGTTGACTGGATTTGTGTCAAGATCTGATCTTGGACTTCTCGATCGACATTGGTCACTAAGTCATCGAAATGCGTTTTTTCAGAAATTTCAAGGTCATCTGACAGATGTTGTTTGATAAACACACCTGCTTTTTGGACGACCGTTTTAGCAAACTCAAGCTTGGTGTTTAACAAATTGGCGCTCACTTTTGGTCACCTCCTGAAGGGCACGATAGCTTGAATAGCCTGAGGCTTTTTCAAACTCCCGATCCAGTTGTTTTTCTGCCATTTTAGATGGCACAACCTCTTTAAACTGACGATAAGCTATTAAAAATGCCTCACGCGATACTTTAGATTCATAAAAATCCTCGACTTGATTAAAAAAAGAGATGACTGCAGCCATTTCCTCACCTGTCCATGTCAAATCTAAGGGGTATTGATAGCTGTTATTAGCTGACATATGTTAAGCTCCTGAACTCATGACATCTCTTAATTCGGCCTGGCGATAAGAGCGCGGTAAAAAAGCACGAATTTCATCTTCGTTAAAGCCAATTTGCATCCGCTTATCATCCATAATAATGGGTCTGCGTAAGAGACTCGGATGCTCTGAAATGAGGACAAGGAGCTGATTAATGGTTAAATCATCTACATCAACATTTAGTTTTTGGAAGACTTTACTTCGAGTCGAGATAATATCTTCTGTGCCATTCTCTGTTTTAGACAAAATAGCTTTCAGATCATCAGATGTCATCGGTTGCGTTAATATATTGTGTTCTTCATAAGCCACCCCGTAACTATCAAGCCACGCGCGTGCCTTACGACAAGACGTACAACTAGGTGACAAGTATAAATTAATCATAATCATCTCACTTCACTAATATTACTAATATTATAAGTTAGTAGTGTCTACATTATACCAAAATTTTGGTATAATGTAGACATGAATTTTGAACAAATATTACCAATCCTCAAAAACGGCGGAAAAGCCGTTCGAACTCAAGGCTGGGGTGGCGCTGAAAATTTCGTCAAACTCTATGACACCATCCAATTAGCAGATGGTCAGAAGTTGGATGTTACGCCTTATTTTTTGATAAACGTCTCAGGAGAAGGCGAAGGCTACTCTATGTGGAGTCCAACGCCCTGTGATGTCCTTGCTAACGACTGGCAGGTTGTTGACTGATTTTTCTTTCGTCCTAAACTTGCATGCAAACACCTCTAGCGACAGTTTAACACATCATGTTACTGTTAGAGTTGATGAGGTGTTTTTTCATAGCCAAATGAGGTAAAATTTAATGACTCAAAACCGACAAGATACACCCCGAAAAATTTTGGTGACTGGCTGTGCCTCTGGCATCGGTCTGGCTCAGGCCAAATGCTTTTTAGAAAGTGGCGACAAGGTATACGGGGTTGATAAGCAAACACCACAAGCATTTAGTCATCCCAATTTTTTCTTTTTCAAGGCAGATTTAACAGGAGACTTAACTGATTTACTCGCACAACTGCCACAAACCTTTGATGTGATTTGCCATACCGCAGGTATTTTAGACGACTACAAGCCTTTGCTTGAAACTTCTGATGAAGACTTTCGCCAACTCTGGGCTACTAATCTCACGCCTGTGATCAAGCTCACGCGCCACTTTTTACCGCAGATGATCGCTCAAAAATCTGGTATCATCATCACCATGTGTTCAATCGCTAGTTTTGTCGCTGGCGGCGGAGGTGCCGCTTATACGACAAGCAAGCACGCCTTGGCTGGGTTTACCAAGCAACTGGCCCTCGATTATGCACGGACAGGCCTACAGATTTTCGGCATTGCACCAGGTGCCGTTCAAACTGGCATGACCAAACAAGATTTTGAAGTCGATAATGGTCAGATGGCGGATTGGGTGGCAAGTGAAACACCGATTGGTCGATGGGCACAACCTTCTGAAGTTGCTGACCTGACAGCTTTTCTGGCTTCAGGCAAGGCAAGTTATATGCACGGTGAAATCGTTAAAATTGATGGTGGTTGGACACTGAAATAAAAAATAGGAGAATACCACGATGGATAAAGCAGCAATTCAAACGCTAGTTTCAGAGCTATACACAGCAGTCAAACCTTTCCCTGAACTTCAAAAAATCATCGAAAAACATGCAGTCAATCTACCTGATGATCACTCAGGGGGCGACTTATCAAAAATGTATCAAGAAATCGTCACGAAAATTGCATTTGATCATCTTTCTGTTAGTGCTGAAGCAACAACGTTATTAAAAGCATTGAATCAAATCTTCCAGAAAATCCCCCATTGGCGAGAGTTACTTAACACTGCCGGTAGCACCTGGTGGGCTGGTCTATTTCGATAAAAAAACGCGCATCGAGCCTATTTCGGCTTAATGTGCGTTTTTTAATAGCTCAACAAAACTTGTCATTTGACGGGCGGATTTAACATCGTGAACCCGCAAGACTTTAGCGCCTAAGCGGTACATCTCTGTCGCGGCAACTAGCGATAAATCAGATCTCTCGTCTTTTGGTAAATCAAATAGGAATTTCGCCCATCCTTTATTAGAAACTGCTGTCATAACTGGACGCTTAAAAGTTGTTAAACTAGCAACAGCTTGCATCATGGCTAGATCTTGATAAACATCAGAATTTTTCGAGTAGCCCACACCTGGATCTAGCGCGATGCGTTCTCGCTGAATCCCAGCTGCTTCAAGGCTTGCCAAATTTTCTCTAAACCAAGCCACCATGTCTGCCGCGATATCCACTGACAGCTCTTGATCCCTCGGGTTAAACATGGTTAATAACCCGACATTCGTTGCTGCCATTAAAGACAACTTCCTTGGATCATCTGTAAAACCATTGACGTCATTGATAATATCAGCGCCAGCCTCTATGGCTGCGACCATGACCTCATACTTATAAGTATCGACAGCCACCACGGCATAGGGGTGCGCTTTTTTGATGCCTTGAATCACTGGAACGATTCGTTCAATCTCTGCTTCTGGTGTGAGCGGAACAAAGCCTGGCCGTGTCGTCTGACCACCAACCTCAACCACATCAGCCCCATCAGCTAACTGTTGCGTCGCCTGCGCTATTGATACTGTAACGCCTCCAACGTGTTCACCATTATAGAAAGACTCGGGACTGACATTCAAGACACCATAAATGATACCAGTCTCTTGCGTCAAGTCATGACCATTGGCCTGCCAAATAATATCTTCATCCTGTAGTTTGGCAAGTAGGCGTTTGGTGGCGCGACCTCGATGGTGATAATTAAGCTGTTCAGCTACGGTCAACTCGGCAATCGTTTTACCTGTCTCTGTCAAGAAGATCGTATCTAAACCTTTGCCAAATTGGCCCCGACTTTCAGGCGAGACAGCAACGCCACCGCGGCCTTCAACAGTCAAGGTTTGCTGATCTTGCGTGATGAGGACGAAAATTGCTGCCATGTAGGCCGTATGATCATCGCTTGTAGCGTATAAATCTTGAACATACTGATTTTCTGCCGCAACTGTCGCTAGCCCTAAGGCTTTAAACTCCCGAGCAGTCGTCAAACCAAATCGCTCTGGAAAGGCACGCAAAAACATGCCCGAGTCGTCCGCTAAGACATATTCCGTCGGGAGCAAGGTATGGATAAATTGAGCCTTAATCCGTGCGTTGAGGGCTTGATCATCAGTTGACTCTGGTGGGAAATCTTGGGCCGGTATCAGCTCACGATAATTAACCAGTTCAATGCCATAGAGTTTGAAAAACTTGGCAACATCAGCGGTCTTAGCCGTGTTGTTAGACGCAAAGACAATCCGAGATGGTAAGGTCATTTGCCACTCACTTTCATCATAAATTCTTGGCGTAAAAAGGCATCTGTTTTCAGTAGACCTTTATAAAGACTAGTTGTCGTATAAGTGCCTGGACGATTAATCCCGCGCATTTCCATACACATATGCCGAGACTGAACGTGAACAGCCACACCTTTAGGATGCACAATGCGTTGCATCTCTGAGCAAATCAAGGCTGTCAGGTTTTCTTGGACGCTAGGTCTACGCGCTGCCCAATCGACTAAACGCGGAATCTTACTCAAGCCAATAATTTCGCCATCGGGAACGTACCCAACGGTGACTGTTCCAAAAAACGGTAGCAAATGGTGTTCACACATGGCATAAAAAGGAATATCTGCTACGATGACCATATCTGAATCGTGATCTGTCGGAAAGAGTTTATAATTATCAAACTGCGTCTCGCCAGTTGCCGAAAAGATTTCAGCATAGGCCTTAGCCACCCGTTTAGGTGTTTCGAGCAAGCCATCGCGGTTAGGGTCATCCCCAATCGCTTGTAGCAGATTTTTTGTACCTGTTTCAAGAGTTTCTTGATGTTCCTGAGAAAATTTTTTCATGAATTACTTTCTAATCTAAGCCATTGGTTCAGGCTAGTAGGTGATGTCATAAGGTGTTGGCTGTACCCAGTTTTGGTCAGCAGTCTTGTCTAGTAATGCCTGCGTTTGTTTGACCACCGTGACATCTGAAATACGTTCAGCCACTTCAAGCAAAGGTTGCAAGACAAAGCGACGATTGGCCATTTCAGCATGTGGAATGGTGAGTTGCTCACTCACCATGCTGAGCTCACCGAAAAGTAAAATATCCAGATCAATCGTCCTTGGTCCCCAGTGAATGGTCTTGACTCTTTTCATCTCTTTTTCGATTTGCTGGGTCTGTGTTAATAAAGCCTCAGGCTTTAAAGACTCGGGGACATCTAGAGCTAGAGCAATATTATAAAAATCGTCCTGAACCACCTCACCGACCGGCTGTGTCTCATAAATTTTAGACACACCTAACACAGGATATAGCTCGGTTAATTTGTCAACTGCAGTCTGTAAATTAGCGTGTCGATCCCCAAGATTTGTCCCGATGCTCAAATAAACCTTAGGCATGGCTGCCCTCCACAGTGATGATAATATCATCAAAGACACCCGCAATCGGAACCGAATATTTTTTGACTGAGAGTCGAATTTTTTCGGCCATAGGAAAAGCAGTCAGTAATGCTGTTAATGCACCATTGGCCACTGATTCCATGAGGTTAAAATCATGTTGCGTCACATAATCTCGGATGACGTCGTAAACGTCCGCATAGGAGATTGTCGTGGTGAGGTCGTCGTCCTTGACCTGATGCTCGATGTCATAATCGACTGCAACATCGACTGAAATTTGTTGACCTAACGTCTTTTCTTCTGCAAAAACGCCATTGTGCGTGTAAAAACGCATATTTGTAATTTGTATTTGACCCACGACTGCTCCTTTTTGGGGGTAACTAGTGGTGATGATAGCTATCCCGTTTTTTTGTTTCAACTAGTCCTATTTTATCATATTTTTAGGAGGCTTTCAGCGTCACAATCTTGTGGTAACAAAAAAATCCCAAGCAAGTTAGGATTTTTCTGATGATTAACGACGAAGACCAAGTGATGAGATCAATTCGCGGTAACGTGGAATATCTTTTTGACGCAAGTACGCCAACAAGTTACGACGGTGACCGATTTTTTTCATCAAACCACGGTAAGTCGCGTGGTCTTTTTTATGGTTTTGGATGTGATCGTTAAGGTGGTTAATTTCCCAAGTCAAAACAGCGATTTGAACTTCTGGTGAACCAGTGTCGCCTTCAGTACGCGCGTATTGCTTGATGATTTCAGTTTTTTTCTCTTTTGAGATTGCCATTGTGTTTCTCCTTTTAGTCTTGAGCTAGTGCTCAATTGATTTTATTGCTGCTTCCGTGCTAAACGTTTGGCGTTCGCTAAGCTCAGAACCAGTTGGTACTTTATCTATTATACAGCTTTTTTTAGCGCTGTCAACTCACTGAGATATTCCCTAAACCGATTACTGTGATTTAGATTGTGTCGTTGAATTGGCAGGTATCGAGCTTGAAGATTTTGAAGCATTAGCATCCGCTTCACTTTTAGATCTCGAATCTTCGGCTGATTTAGAAGCACTTGCTTCACTTTCTGACTTAGATTTAGATTCTGACTCAGACGCTTCTTTGCTAGCAGATGCAGAATCAAATTGCAGCACCGTCAAAACAATCTTCGTATCTTTTAACTTGAAAGATTCGCCTTGTGCAGGTGTTGACCCAATCACATAACCATCTGAATTTTGGTCTGTTGTTTTCGTGTATTCAACCGTAATATTGGCATCTGGTACACCCATATTCTGCAACTCAGCTTTGACTGCGGCCACTGTCTTAGTGCTTAGACCATTGGTCATATATGTTGGCATCACCGCTTGATTGCCTTCAGAAACTTGGAAGACGATGTCGTCTGTGCCATCTAGGTCAAACAAGGCACCTTTTTTAGGCGTTTGCTTGATGATTTTACCAGCATCAATGCTATCTGACTTAACTGATTCTTTCTTGATTCGACTTTCATCCACATTATGCTTAAGAATCAAATCGTCAATGGCTTTATCAACATCCCAACCGACATAGTTGGTCAACTTGATAACATTGCCACCTTTTGATACATAAAGGTTGACACTAGCGCCTTCTTTTTTAACCGTCTTGGCTTCTGGATTCGTCCGTGTCACTTTACCTTCAGGCAAGTCACTGATCTCTTTGATCTCACGACCAACCTTCAACTTGTTATTTTCAAGAACCGTTTTAGCCTGAGCAACCGTCATATTGGTCACGTCTGGTACTTTTACTTCCTTAGGTGTCGTCCAGATAAGTGCTGCAACCGCAATTACTAAGATAAGTGCTACCACACCACCAATAATCAAACCTTTAGGGACACGTTTTTTCTTACTCGTGCCAACAAGTGGCTCAATGCCACCTGCCGCGCCATGAGATGCGGTGTCTTGCGTCACTTTCGTAACCAATTTATCTGTATTGCCATTATCCGGAATCAACATTTTAGGCAAAATTTTTGTCGCGTCAGCATCTTCGGTAAAGGTCAACTTAGGATCATGCGCATGGTCCAAGCTCAAGGCAAGGTTCAAATCACGACGCATATCCGTCACGTTCGCATAACGATCCGACAATTTTTTAGCTGTTGCCTTAATCACAACATTTTCCAAAGCCTGTGGCACATTTTTATTTTGATTAATAATGCTAGGCAGGTTTTCTTGAAAATGCTTGAGGGCAATGGTAACAGCACTATCGCCATCGAAAGGAATCGCCCCTGTCAACATCTCATAAATGATAATCCCTATCGCATAGAGATCACTCTGAGGTGTTGCATTACCGCCACGTGCTTGCTCAGGGCTGAGGTAATGGACGGAACCAAACATTGAGTTGGTCTGTGTTAAAGACGTTTCAGAAAGCGCCTTAGCAATCCCGAAGTCCGTTACTTTAGCCGTACCATCTTTGGTGATCAGAATATTTTGCGGTTTCAAATCACGGTGAATAATTCCGCTACTATGCGCCAAAGCCATTGCAGCTAAAATTTCATCACCAATCCGAATCGCTTCTTCGTTAGCAAGCGGTGCATGTTCATTGATATATTGTTTTAAGGTCAAGCCATCAATATATTCCATGACGATGTATTGCTGGTCATCTGCATCACCGACATCAGAGATACCGACGATATTCGGATGATTCAGCTCTGCCATGGCATAAGCTTCACGCTGAAAACGTGCAATCGCTAGACTATCATTTTCAAAGTTTGACCGTAAGATCTTGATGGCAACCTGACGGTTATCCAAATAAGTATCTTCTGCCAAATAAACATTAGCCATGCCGCCACGGCCGATTTCTCTGATGACGTGATAACGATCTGCATAGATTTTTCCAATTTGTATCATCTTACAGATCTCCTTTATCAAACTTGACTAAAATCACCGTGATATTATCCAGACCACCATTGGTATTGGCAAGGCTAACTAGGGCTTGCGCTTGACTAGTCACATCTTGATCATTGTCTACCGTTTCGATGATTGCCTCAGCTGGCACCATATTCGTTAACCCATCAGAACTCATAATAATGATATCATCAGCGTCAATTTCTAGCGTCAAAGTGTCGACATCAATGTCTGTTGGTTGACCTAAAGAACGCGTGATGATATTTTTATTCGGGTGCTTTTCAGCTTCATCTGCTGTGATTTCACCAGCATCTACCAGCTCTTGGACGAGTGAATGGTCACGTGTGATTCGGATCAATTCTCCGTTTTTAATCACTTGTGTCCGAGAATCGCCAACATGGGCACTGATGATTTGATGTTTTTGAACGACGACCGCTTCAAGCGTTGTCCCCATCCCCTTGTAATCATCTAGCTTCCCAAGGTTTGCGATATTTTCGTTTTCAGCGCGAATTTGAGCTCGAAGCCATGCTTCAATCTCATCAGAATGACTGTCATTTGTAAAATCAGTCGTCGCCCAGGCTTTGCCTAGATCTTCAACTGTCAATTTACTGGCAACATTACCAGCCTTATGACCACCCATACCATCTGCAAGCAGAAAAATCCGCTCACCCTGTTGATTTTCATAGGTGTCGGCATAATCCTGATTATTCACGCGTTTTTGCCCAACGTCTGACAAAATACTGTACTTCATCTAAGTCCTCATTCAAGTTATAAATACAACGGCTTCATCTACTATCGTCTTTACACAATTTCATTTGAGATTAAGCGCATCTGGACTGACCACATCTTCCCGAAGGATTTTGATCAAAGTCCAAAGCACCTTATTTTTTGCACAATTTTGCGATAAAGAAACCATCCGTATGATAAGCATCTGGCGTGATCATGAGGCAGCCATTTTTTACAATGTCGGCTTTTTCATGTGTCAGAGGCACTTGCACAAATTCTGGATGTTTAGCCAAGAATTTTTCAATGACTTGGAAATTTTCTTCGTCGAAAATAGTACATGTACTATACACTATAGTACCACTATTTACAAGGGTTTTGCAAGTATTTTCTAGAATTTCAAGCTGAACTTTCTGCAAGTTTTCAAAATCGGTTGTTTCTTTTCTATATTTAATATCCGGTTTACGACGAATTAGGCCAAGCCCAGAGCAGGGTGCATCGACTAGAATTTTATCAAAACGGTCTGCTCCGAATGTCTCAAAACTTTGACACGCATCTAACTTGGTCAAGCTGATTTTTTCTGCTTGGTGGAGACGTTCAGCATTTTGTTTGATCAAACGCAGCTTATGATCATACAAGTCTAGTGCTTCGATGTGCCCTTGCTCTGACAAGTATTCAGCGATGTGGACGGTCTTGCCGCCAGGCGCTGCACAGGCATCCAAAATCTTGTCTGTCGGTTGAGCATCTAGTGCCACAGCAACCAATTGACTTGATTCATCTTGAATCGTAATCAGCCCATCATTGAAATCAAGTAAGTCAGCAAAACGACCTGACTTAGCGACAATTCCTGTCGGAGATAATTCTGATCTCTCGACATCAAATTCTTGCGATAGCTTATTAAATTCTGTCTCAACATCTGTTAACGTCGTATTTACGCGCAGGCTCGCCCGACTCGGTTCTTCCAAACTTTGAAAAATCTTGAGCGTTTTTCCAAAGCCAAACTGTTTGACAAATTTTTGTGTCAAATCAGCTGGCATTGAATATTGAATTCCTAACTTTTCAGTTGAATCTGAAATTTCGTCGAAAGTGCGAAGCTCAGCGCGCGTAAAATTGCGGAGCACGCCATTGACAAAACCTGATAAACGTTGATCACCTTGCTTTTTCGCAATCTTAACCGCTTCATCCACCGCAGCTGATGTCGGAATCCGATCCATATAAATGATCTGATAAACCGTCATGGCTAGCAGGTTTTTGACCCATTTTTTAGCCTTCTTGACATAAGGCTTAGTATACCAGTCCAGCGTGATTTTTTTAGAAATCGTGCCGTAAACAAGCTGTGTCACTAGCTTCTTATCCAGCTCGGTCAAATTTTCAGACTTAATTTTTTCATTAAGTGCGATATTTGCATAGGCATCGTTGTTTAATACGTCATTGATGACAGAAAGCGCCACTCGGCGCGGATTATTACTCAAATTGATCTCCGATATTGATAGTTTTCCCTAAGCCATTTAGAAAATCTTGGATAGGCATTTTTGGCTTACCTGCTGGTTGTACCATAACTAGGCTAATCGCCCCTTCTTTTGTGGCAATGACCAGATTTTTTTTCGTCTTCTCGATCACTTGACCTGGGATACCTTCACCCTCAACCAATGCGACCTCGTGAAGCTTAAAGCGCGTCCCTTGCCAAATCGCATGGGCAACTGGCCATGGAGACATGCCGCGCACTTGATTGAAAATATCGCGCGCAGAAAGCTGCCAATCAATCCGTTCTTCTTCAGGTGTGATGTTAGGCGAAAAGGTTACTTGCGTTTCGTCCTGTGGCTGCGGCGTGATTTTGCCTGCCAGATAGTCCGGTAAAGTATCCAGTAAAAGCTCTCGTCCAACGAGACTAAGTTTTTCAAACATAGTCCCAACATTATCAGTATCCGTGATTGGAATGGCACGCTGTGAAATCATATCACCAGCATCCATTTTTTTGACCATTTCCATAATCGTCACACCTGCCTCAGCATCCCCGTTGATAATGGCATAATGGACTGGCGCACCACCACGGTATTTCGGCAATAGACTGGCATGAACATTAACCGCATGCTTAACTGACTTGAGCAAGCTTTCTGGTAAAAACTGACCAAAGGCTGCAGTCACTATGATGTCTGCTCCCAACGCCATAATCTCTTCCATCTCATCAGAGCCCGAGATTTTTTCAGGTTGATAAACCGGCAAGTTATGACGTAGTGCCGCTTCCTTGACAGGCGTCATTTTGATTTCTTTTTTTCGGCCCACTGCACGATCTGGTTGGGTGACAACGGCCAACACCTCATAGCCTTGCTCAATCAGCCCATCTAAAACCGGCACTGAGAAGTCTGGTGTGCCCATGAAAATTATTTTTGTCATTGCTTTTCTGTCTTTCTTTCATTGATTTTAAAAACTGTCTATTTTCATTATATCATGCTTTACTTGAGGAGACTAATCGTGACCTCGTTCATCTAAAAAACCGAAGCAGATAAAACTTCGGTTTCAATCATTTTTTGATGTTTATTTATTCACACGTTCCAAATATTTTTTATAATCTTCTGTATGCAAGAGTGAATTTGCATTTGCAACACGCTCGCTAGTCGGTGGTTTCACACCAGTTAATGGATAATCCCAGCCCAGCTCTCTCCACTTGAATTCTCCCATGGTGTGATATGGCAAGACTTCAAACTTCTGAACATTTGACAATGTCTTAACATAATCACCTAGTGCCTGTAAGTCTTCATCAAAATCTGTCTCACCCGGTACAAGGACATGGCGAATCCATACAGGCGTGCCTTTATCTGACAAATACTGTGAAAATGCGATAATATTGTCATTTTGATGACCTGTCAAATCACGATGTCGAATCCCATTGATTTCTTTAATATCTAACAAAACCAAATCGGTCACGGCAAGCAGTCGATCGATTTTTTCTAAGGTTTCAGGCTTGGTTGAAAAAGGTTGCCCACACGTATCTAGTGTGCAGTGAATGCCAAGAGTTTTGGCCTTCGTAAACAGAGCTGTTACAAATTCCATCTGTAACATAGCTTCACCACCAGAGACTGTAATGCCACCACGACTGCCCCAAAATGATTTAAATTTGATAGCTTCTGCAAGGACATCATCAACTGTTCGTTCTTTTGCCTTACCATTAGTCATCGCCCAGGTATCTGGATTGTGGCAAAACTTACAACGCATTTTACAACCCTGCATAAAAATGACAAAGCGAACACCAGGTCCATCTACACTTCCAAAACTTTCTGTTGAATGGATCAATCCCGTTACGTTTCCTATGTTTTCCATCATCATCTCCACTTTCTTAATCAGATCCCTAAACCAGCATTTGCCCTGATCCACATCAGGTAATACATTTTTTATAGTTTTCCTATCTCTATTTTACGTTATTTTGTAAGCGTTGACAAATACTAGCATTATTTTTTAGAACAGGCCTTGTCAAAACTTTCAAACTAATACAAAATAAAAACTAGACATCATCGACTAGTTTCACATCTAACTTTTACAAACCGTCCAAGAAAGCAGCTACAGCTATGATAAGTAACGGTAAAGCTATGATAAGGGCAATGACGACATTTCTCTTCCAATGCGTCGCATCTGGGATGACCCTCTGAACATCTTTAAATGACGTCACACTGTTTCGCCATAGCTCTTCTCTTGTATAGCAATCTTTGTCATTAACCATGAGCGTGCCGTCATCTTGAATGGCAAACTCATTTCCTAAAAAAGTAAGTGTAGGAGGAACAGCAAACGTTCTACGTGTCCCTTTGGCTACCTTTTCATCTCCGGCCAAGGCATTTTCGTACTGCTGTATAAAATGAGAGGGCAGGTAACGCCGATCGCCATTATCAAAATCAAGCATGATAAAATTATTAGGCAACATCTCTGCATTTTTAACTTTAGGAATTACGTCACTCATATTTCATTTCTCCTGAATTGATGGATCTAGAGGGAGTACTTTTTTCTAGATATTTGCGACTTGCAATGTCCACCACATGGTGGGTTTCCTTCCCCTAAATAGTCATATAATGACAAAATAAAATACAATATAATGACCATTTCTATATCCGAGAAACCGTTTCCTCAGATATTTCACCTTTATTCTAACACAAATTAATTTTAATGCCAATATATAACTATTCTAGCTTCGCTTTTTTATAACTAGGCCTATCTTTTAATCATTCCATACCATTTTAATATATAAAAAAACACTAGCCACTTTCGTAACTAGCGATTTTCTAATTATTTATTGCTTATTTTGTGTAGTCTTCAACCAAGGCAACAACTTCTTCCATTGTCGCACATTCAGTCAAGGCTTTGTTAGCCAATTCTTGCATTTTCGCAGTGTCAAGACGTTTCATCAAGCTACGTGTTTGTAGGATTGATGTCGCTGACATTGAGAATTCGTCAAGTCCCATACCAACTAAAAGTGGTACAGCAGTTTGGTCACCGGCCATTTCGCCACACATACCAGCCCATTTACCTTCAGCATGCGCTGCTTTAATCACGTTGTTGATTAAGCGCAAGATTGATGGGTTATAAGGTTGGTAGAGGTAAGAAACTTGTTCGTTCATACGGTCAGCCGCCATCGTGTATTGGATGAGGTCGTTAGTACCGATTGAGAAGAAGTCTACTTCTTTAGCGAATTGGTCAGCAAGCATTGCTGCTGCTGGGATTTCGATCATGATACCTACTTGGATGTCGTCAGCAACTGCTACGCCTTCAGCGAGCAAGTTTGCTTTTTCTTCATCGAAAAGTTTTTTAGCTGCACGGAACTCAGTTACGAGTGCAACCATTGGGAACATGATGCGAAGTTTACCGTGAACAGATGAACGAAGCAAAGCGCGCAATTGTGTGCGGAACATGGCATCGCCACCTTCAGACAAGCTGATACGAAGCGCACGGTAACCAAGGAATGGGTTCATTTCTTTCGGAAGATCGAAATAAGGCAATTCCTTGTCACCACCGATGTCCATCGTACGGACAACAACTGGTTTACCATTCATACCTTCAAGCACTGCTTTATAGGCTTCATATTGTTCATCTTCAGTTGGGAAGTCTTGTGAATCCATGTAAAGGAACTCAGTACGGTATAAACCAACTGCTTCCCCACCATTTTCATTCACGCCGACAACGTCTTTAGGTGTACCAATATTGGCAGCCAATTCAAAGTGTTTGCCATCAGCAGTCATTGTTTCAGCATCTTTAAGCAAAGCCCATTCTGCTTTTTGATCAGCATAAGCTTTACCAGCAGCAAGAAACTCTGCTTGTTCAGCTTCTGTTGGTTCGATAATGACATCACCAGTGATCCCGTTGACAGCCAAGAGTTGACCGTCTGTCACAAGTGTTGTGATGTTATTTGTACCAAGAACAGCAGGGATTTCAAGTGTCCGTGCCATGATAGCTGAGTGACTTGTACGTCCGCCGATATTTGTAATAAAGGCTTTAACGAATTTTTTGTCAAGTTGCGCTGTATCAGATGGTGTCAAATCATGTGCAACGACGATCACTTCTTGATCAATTGTTGCAGGACTTGGCAATTTCTTGCCAAGTAGATTTGCAAGCACACGTTTTGTAACGTCTTTGATGTCAGCAGCACGTTCTTGCATGTATGGATTATCTTCCATACCTTCGAAAATCGCGATAAACATATCTGTCACTTCTTTAAGTGCTGTTTCTGCGTTTGTTTTCTTAGCGCGAATCGTTTCTTTCATTTGACCGATCATTTCTGGATCTGCAAGAACCATCAAATGCGCGTCAAATACCGCTGCCGCTTCGTTTCCTAGGCTTTCTACAGCTTTCTCACGGATAACGTTAAGCTCGCCTGTGCTTGCTTCAAGAGCAGCATCCAAGCGAGCTTCCTCGTTGTCTGTATTTTCGACAGTAACTGTCTCAAATGACAAATCCGGTTGAACAAGTAGATAAGCTTTGGCAACTGCAACACCGCTAGACGCGGCAATACCTGTAAGCTTTTCTGCCATGATTATTCCCCAGCCAATCCTTCTTTTGTCATTGTTTCAGTGATTGCAGCGATTGCGTCGTCTGCGTCTGCGCCTTCAGCAGAGATTGTAACGTCAGCACCTTGACCAACACCAAGTGACATAACACCCATGATTGATTTAAGGTTAACTGATTTACCTTTATATTCAAGGTTGATGTCAGAAGTGAATTTTGAAGCTGCTTGTACAAGCAAAGTTGCAGGACGTGCGTGGATACCTGTTTCAGCTACGATGTGAAAATCTTTAGATGCCATGATTGCATTCTCCTTAGTTTTTTCGATAATTTTTGACTTTTAGTTATATTTCAAAGCCATCACAAGAATATTTTATCACAAAATGAAAAGGTTTGCAATAAAAATGCAACAATTATTTATCATGTGTGCTATACCAGCTTATGATGACAGCTGCTACTTTTCAACAGATCATGGGCTTTTTCACGCAAATTCTTTATGAAGAAATCTCACACTTCTTATTTTCTCTTTCTTTTCGATCCGCCATCTGTTTCATAATATCTCGAAACACGCAATAAAAAAGAGGCTTTCGCCTCCATTATTCTGGATTAATCCAAAGTTTCATAAATTTCGTTAACTAGGGCTTCTGTTTTATCCCAACCGAGACATGGGTCTGTAATGGACTGGCCAAATACTTCTGGTGTATCCTGGCGTCCATCTTCTAAGTAAGACTCAATCATAAAGCCACGGACAGTTTGCTTGATCTGCTCGTTCCAGTCACGATTAATTAGGGTCTGACGCACGATGCGGATCTGCTCTAAGAATTGTTTCCCTGAGTTATCGTGGTTAGTGTCCACCATAATGAAAGGATTTTTAAGTCCCATTTTGTCATAAGTCGCAATCGCTTTGAGGAGGTTATCGTAGTAGTAATTTGGTTCATTTTCACCGTACTCGTTTGTCGCACCACGTAAAATCACGTGCGCCAAAGGATTGCCGTCTGTGTCCACTTCCGCATTACCAAACAAGAAGTTTTGTTTGTTTTGCGCTGCATGAATCGCATTAAACATCACGCTCAAGTTACCAGAAGTTGGATTTTTCATACCTGTTGGTGCATCAATACCTGATGCCACAAAACGGTGCTCCTGATCCTCAACTGACCGTGCACCAATCGCATGGTAGCTAACCAAATCGTCGACCATGCGCAAATTAGAAGGGTAGAGCATTTCGTCAGCGGTTGTCAAACCAGTCTGCGTGATCACTTTATAATGCAGGTCACGAACAGCCTGAATCCCATTGATGAGATCCGGTAATTTAGACGTATCTGGTTGATGCATCAGGCCTTTGTAGCCATCACCATTGGTCCGAGGTTTAGCCGTGTAGACACGCATGACCATAAAGACCTTATCCTTCACTTGCTCTTGTAACTTGGCTAAACGGTGGGCGTATTCCAGAACCGCAGCTTCATTATCTGATGAACAAGGGCCAATAACGAGCAAGATACGGTCGTCTTCACCTTTGATAATGCGTTCTAACTCGGCATCACGCGCTTCTTTTTTAGCTAAAATATCGCCTTCTAGTTTGGCGTGTGACTTAACTGTTGCGATATCAATTGTCGCACCTTTTTGATGTATTCCCATTTTTCATTTTCTTTCTAATTATTACAAAATTCTGACAAAATTATTTAAACATAAACTGAAGCAAGCTCCAGTTTCGTCGCCAAATTTCTGACTGGTACAAGGCTCCTAAATCGAGCAGCGTCCCTTATTAAAGTTCTTGATATATTTCGTTAATCAAGTTTTCCGTTTTATCCCAACCGAGACATGGGTCTGTGATTGATTTACCGAAAACGACCGGCTCGTCTTGACGACCATCTTCCAAGTAAGACTCAATCATGAAACCACGAACATATTTATGAATGAGTGGATTCCATTGACGATTGATCAAGGTTTGACGGATAATTCGGATTTGTTCCAAATAACGTTTTCCTGAATTATCATGGTTGGTATCAATCATGATGAAAGGATTTTCAAGACCCATTTTTTCATAAGTCGCGATCGCTTCTAACAAATCATCTGTATAGAAGTTAGGAATATTTTTGCCATATTCATTCAAGGCACCTCGAAGAATCGCATGTGCTAATGGGTTGCCTTCAGTTTCAACTTCTGTTCGGTTAAAGAGGAAGTTTTGCGGTGCTTGAGCAGCATATATCCCATTAAACATAACATTCAGATTACCTGACGTTGGATTTTTCAAACCAACAGGTACATCAATGCCTGAAGCCACAAAACGGTGCTGTTGGTTCTCAACCGAGCGTGCCCCAACTGCAATATAGCTGACTAGGTCATCAATAATCCGCAGATTTTCAGGATAAAGCATCTCATCAGCAGTTGTCAAACCAGTCTCAGTGATGACTTTATAATGCAATTCACGAACAGCTTTGATACCATTTAACAGATTAGGTTGCGCTGTCGCATCTGGTTGGTGGATCAAGCCTTTGTAGCCATCTCCATTGGTCCGTGGTTTTGCTGTATAAACGCGCATGACCATGAAAATTTTATCTTTAACTGTTTCTTGTAACTTAGCTAAACGACGGGCATATTCAAGCGCCGCTTCTTCATTATCAGATGAACAAGGACCAATAACCAATAAGATACGGTCATCTTCGCCTTTGATGATAGCTTCTAACTCACGGTCACGGGCTTCTTTCAAAGCTTTAGTTGCCGCTGAAAGTTTGCCTAATTCTTTGATTTCTTCTATCTCTAGTTTTTTAGAAATTTCTTTAAATGTCATTTATTTACTTTCAATCTTTAGCTAAGTAACCGTCTTGCGACGGCTACTTTCATGGAATCGTCCTCAAGGCACTCAAGTACTTTGAAGAACTTGCAACTAATTTTTTCGTATGATTAGACGATTCTAGCGCGGCCATGACAATTTTTAAATTTCTTGCCTGAACCACATGGACATGGATCATTACGTTTCACTTTTGAAAAGTCTATACCTGATGTCTCAACATTCGTTGCTGCTTCTGCTGAAGCAACATTTGTCAGATTTTCTAGTGAAGCCGTTGTCACGACTTTAGGTCCATTATCTTGCTGAATCGTTGTTTGTGGATGAATTTGTGCTTTCATCATCAAACGTGTCACTTCAAACTCGATCGCACCAACCATGTTATTAAACATGTTGAAGGCTTCTTGTTGATATTCAACAAGTGGATTGTTTTGGGCGTAACCACGCAAGCCAACACTTTGTCGCATTTGATCTAGTTGGTCAATATGATCTGACCAGTTTGTGTCAACAGTTCTAAGAATAACAGCTTGTTGGAAACTTAATTGACGTTCTGGATCAGCTAATTTTGCCATTTGATCAGCATAGATCACCTTGATTTTGTCTAAAATCAAGTCTTTAATAGCAGATAAACTCAAGCCATCCAGATCAGTAGCTTTGATTGCACCATCAGGAAGGAAGCTACTTTCGACTTGAACGATTAAATCTTGTGTCCCTGTTTCATCGAGCTTGCCTAAAGGCGCTTGCCCTGCAATGATGCGTTCAATCGTCCGATCAAACATACCAAAAAGTTCTGGTGTTAAACTCTCTTTGGCTGTAATTACTTCATAGCGTTGTTTATAAATCACTTCACGTTGTTCGCGAATGACGTCATCATATTGCAAGACTTGTTTCCGAGAATCATAGTTATTCCCCTCAACACGTTTTTGTGACGCTTCAATCTGATTGGTGATCATGCGAGACTTAATCACCGCATCTTCACCTTCAATTTTGAAACGCTCAAGGACTGCCGCTACACGTTCACTACCAAAACGACGCATCAAATCATCTTCAAGCGACAGATAGAATTGTGACACACCTGGGTCACCTTGACGACCAGAACGACCACGCAACTGATTATCAATCCGACGAGATTCATGACGCTCAGTCCCGATAACAGCCAGCCCACGATATTCCGCTTCTGGATGATCGACAACACCAGCACCTAATTTAATATCGGTACCACGACCCGCCATATTGGTCGCAATGGTTACTGCACCCTTTTGGCCGGCATTCATGATGATTTGAGCTTCTTTAAAGTGATTCTTAGCATTCAAAACTTCGTGTGGAATACCTGATTGGACAAGTTTTTGAGAAATGATCTCCGATGTTTCCACACCGACTGTCCCGATCAAGATGGGTTGACCTTTATCATGACGGTCTTTGACATCACGCACGACTGCTGCAAATTTTGATTCAATCGTTGGATAGAGCAAATCTGGATGATCGACACGAATGACTGGCATATTAGTCGGGATTGGGATGATTTGCATATTATAAATTTCACGGAATTCTTCCGCTTCTGTTTTAGCTGTCCCTGACATCCCTGCCAATTTTTTATACATCCGGAAGTAGTTTTGATAAGTGATAGACGCCATTGTCTTAGACTCATCTTGGATTGGCACACCTTCTTTGGCTTCAATCGCTTGGTGGAGGCCATCAGAGAAACGACGTCCTTCCATGGCACGACCGGTAAATTGATCGACAATCAACACTTCTTGATTTTCATCAACCATGTAATCAAAGTCAAGAGACATGATATAGTTAGCACGCAAAGAATTATCTACAAAGTGCGTCAAGGCCGCATTTTCAAGATCATAAAGATTGTCAATCGCAAAGAACTTCTCTGCTTTATCAATCCCTTCTTCTGTCAAGCTAATCGTTTTAGACTGCACATCAATTTTATAATCATCGCCTTCTTCATAGTCTTCACGACCATTCAAAGATTTGACAAATTGGTCTGCACGATAGTAAAGTGCACTTGAGCTTTCTGCCTGACCGGAAATAATCAACGGTGTCCGGGCTTCATCGATCAAAATCGAATCCACTTCATCGACTAAAGCAAAGTTCAAAGGGCGTTGTGACATTTCTTCAAATGTCGTTACCATATTATCACGCAGATAGTCAAAACCTAACTCAGAGTTGGTTGAATAAGTGATATCGCAAGCATATGCTTCACGTTTCTCAACTGCTGACTTGGTTGATGAGTTAATCCCAACAGTTAATCCTAGCCAGTTATAGAGTTCTCCCATTTCAGTCGCATCACGCGCTGACAGATACTCATTGACCGTGACAACGTGGACACCTTCACCCGCCAAAGCGTTCAAGTAAACGGGCATAGTCGCAGTCAAGGTTTTACCTTCACCGGTACGCATTTCTGGGACGTCACCATTATGGAGGACAACCCCACCCATAATTTGAACGTGATAAGGAAAAAGACCGAGAATCCGTTTCGCCCCTTCACGGGCAACTGCAAAGGCTTCATAAAGTAAATCATCTAGCGATTCACCATTTTGATAACGTTGCTTAAACTCAGGTGTTTTGGCTTGAAGTTCAGCATCAGACATGGCCGCATAAGCCGCCTCATAGCTTTCTACCTTTTCTGCCATTTTATGCAATTTTTTTAATTGTTTTTTATCATTTTCAATTATTTTTTGAATAATGTTAGCCATTTTATCTCCCAAAGAGTCTTAGTCATTGTCTTAAAACAATATACTCTCAACAATTTTACCATTTTATAACCTAAATTTCAATTACAAAAAAATCGTCCTAAGACGATTTTGATTGAACCATTAATTTGGATAGATGTAAGTAACGCCACCTGGTGTAAACCAACCACGGTAATTACCGATTGCTTGATTACCATTATAGTTGGCTTCCCGAACTTGGATTTGACTTCCATTAACCATAGAAACAACAGCAACATGTCCATAGGCAGTTGGTCCATATTCAACCATAATAGCACCAACTTGTGGGGTAGAACCTGTACGGAAACCTGCGGCTGCGGCTGATGAAGCCCATTGAGCACCATTCCCCCAGATATTACCAGCCCAAGGCGCTAACTCTTTTGCACCCCATGTACACTGACCTACTGGATAAGTATTGACTCCACCGCCACCAGTTGGTGGGGTTGGAGTTGGAGTTGGAGTTGGAGTTGGAGTTGGAGTATAGTCGCCATTACCACTTCCACCAGGACTAGGCGTAGGTACGCTATTGTCAATAGAAACACCATTATCAGCTTGCTCTTTTGCTTTAGCGACTGCATCAGAAACTTGATCATTATAAGCTTTTTCGCGAGCTGCTGCTGCTGTTGCTGCTGCTTGAGCTGCTGCTTTCTGTTCAAGCAATGACGCTTTATCGCCCTCTGCCGTTGCGCGTTCTGCTGCTAAATTCAACTGCGCAACTTTAAGCTGTGCTTGTTGTGTTTCGAGTGTTTTAGCTTGATCATTCATTTGAGCAAGCAATTTATACCCCTCGTTTGCTTTAGCCTGATTTTCTTTTTGTGCTTTATCTAAATCTGCTTTAGCTGTTTCTTGTTGTTTCATCATGTCGTTATTCGCTTTAACAACGGTTCTCATAGCTGAGACACGTGTCACGACATCTGATAAAGATTTAGAATTGATGACAGCATCCACGTATGATGTTGCTGAACCATCTGTTTGTGCTGAACGTGCTTGTGCTTTGAGCGCTTCATCACGTTCTTTAATTTCTTTTGTTAAGTCGCCAATTTTGACTTGTAGTTTTTCAGATTCTTTAAGCAAATCGTCAGTCTCTTTTTTAAGAGCGCTTTGTTTCGACGATAATGTATTAACTTGTGACTGAATATTTGTCACTTCTGTCTGAGCAGTTGCTTCGGCAGATTTTGTCGAGGCAATTTTTGCATCCTGACTCGCGATTTTATCATCGGTTTCATCGGCTACAGCAACGAATGCTGTTGAAGCTGATGTTAAAACAACTGTAGATAATAAAAGAGCTGATATCAATTTTTTCTTCATATAGTTTTCTTTTCCTCCAAAGGCTATCGCGTTTTCGGTTCAATTTTAATTATACGCTTTCAAAGTACGATTAATGTTACAATCATGTTACAGTTTAGTTTTCATTTGTAACGCTTTCTTTGCTTTTTTTATCCCATAAAATTTTTCTAGAGGTGACTGCAAAACAATGGCAAAGAAAATGTTAAGGAACAAACTTGGCGCCATTTCATAGATCACATAGTCTACAAAATTAAAGCTCGAAATTTGAAACCCTAAGATAATGGCGCCCGACAAGAACTCAAAAGCTGTTACAATAATAATCACAGTAAAAATCCGCGTTAAGCGATTTGCAAAGACTGTTTGTCGAATATTATACACAAAAAGTGCAATCAAGGGAAACAATAAGCTTGCGATACCATAAACACCGATATAGTAGCTGTCATAGATTAGTCCGATGACAAAAGCAACGATAACCACATAATGATAACTATGTTGCAAGATACTATAAGTCAGAAAAATCAGGAGTAAACAAGATGTCAC